>Ga0193959_1000039_pt1 | contig 55890 bp, 52 predicted proteins | sample FB_2_MG_FD_140333 | JGI IMG/M metagenome (GOLD analysis project Ga0193959, IMG submission 140333) | Microbial mat bacterial communities from the Broadkill River, Lewes, Delaware, United States - FB_2_MG | ecosystem: Environmental > Aquatic > Freshwater > River > Microbial mats | place: USA... | reverse complement strand
TTACGTCGCCACGTTGTCCCCTCACGTGAGTCTTCAAGAATAACGCCCTGCTCGTCAAGTTGTATGCGAATCTCATCAGCGCGTTGATAGTTTTTATCGCGTTTTGCCTGCATGCGCTGTGCTACTAAGGTTTCAATCACATCAACAGTTAGGCTGCCATCGGCGCCGGCTTGCAAAAAGTCGGTGGGATCTGCCTGTAGAATACCTAAAATATCAGCCATGGCTTTTAGCTCACTGATGAGTCGCTCGGCCTCGGTGGTGTCTGTTTTTGCCACCACATTGGCCTCGCGGATCAAGTCATAGAGGCAGGCAATAGCAACGCGTGTATTAAAGTCATCATCCATCGCAGCAATAAAAGCTTGGTAAAAACGACTATTGCTTAGTTCAGTGATCATGCACGGAGCAACGTGGGTATAGTCTTTTAATGTTTTATAAAAGCGCTCTAACCCTACTCTGGCTTCAACAAGGTTATCTTCAGAGTAATTAATTGCACTGCGGTAATGGCTGTTGACGATCAAATAACGTACGACCTCAGGGTGATATTTTTCTAACACGTCACGAATCGTAAAGAAGTTGCCTAATGATTTTGACATTTTTTCACCATCAATTCTTACCGCACCCGCGTGCATCCAATAGTGAACAAATTGACAGCCATTGGCCGCTTCACTTTGCGCAATTTCATTTTCATGATGAGGAAAGGGTAAGTCAGGCCCACCACCGTGAATATCGAAGGTATCACCTAGGCACACTTTACTCATGGCTGAACACTCTATATGCCAGCCTGGCCGGCCCGGCCCCCAAGGTGAAGGCCACGATGCCTCACCGTCTTTGGCGGCTTTCCACAGTACAAAGTCTCTAGGGTCTTCTTTGGCTTCACCAACACCCACTCGCGCACCGGCCATTAATTCTTCAGGGTTTTTACCTGATAATTTACCGTAGCCGTCAAAGCGGGTCACACGGTAGTACACATCACCGTTATCAGCACTATAGGCATAGCCTTTTTCAACCAAAGTGCTAACCATGTCGACAATATCACCAATATGCGCGGTGGCGCGGGGCTCTTGATTAGGCCGTATTACATTTAAACGCGCTTCGTCTTCATGCATTGCGTCGATAAAGCGCGAGGTTAAAGTTCTGTAGTCTTCGTTGTTCTCGCCTGCACGTTGAAAGATTTTGTCATCAACATCGGTAATGTTGCGCACATATTCAACGTCCCACTGCTGTGATCGCAAGTAACGCACAATCATATCAAAAGAGACCAATACTCTTGCATGGCCTATATGGCAATAATCATACACGGTCATGCCACACACATAGAGGCGAATTTTACCCGGCTCGATAGGAATAAATTTTGCTTTCTCATTGGTTAAAGTATTGTAAATATGTAGGCTCATTACGCTAAATTCTTATTTAAAAGTTCAATACAATTATGCCGGTAATGTATTGCCGGTAGTGCTCTACCAACCATACACTATAGACATTTATGATTGTGCTGTAACAAGTACAGCACCATGATGGCACACTGTGCGCTTACAGACTTATCAGTCTGCTATTTTTGCCCAAGAGTCTTTTAAACCAATCGTGCGGTTAAACACAAGGCCCGATTCATGTTGGTCTCGACAAAAATACCCTTCACGCTCAAACTGGTAGCCTTGGCCCGGTGACGAGTGCGCAAGACCCAGCTCACCCACACATTGCGTCAATACCGTTAAACTAGTCGGGTTTAGGGCATCGAGAAATTGCTTATCACCCGCATCGGGAGAGGGTTCGGTAAATAACCGGTCATACAGCCGCACATCAAAGGTGGCATGTTGTTTGGCATCAACCCATTGAATAACGCCTTTGGGTTTAATGCCATCCTCGGGGTTGTTACCCACAGTTCCTTCGATTATACGCGCTTTGACTTCAATGATATTGCCCTCGCTGTCTTTCACACAGTCATCGGCCTCGATAACATAGGCATTGCGCAATCGTACGCGCTTGCCAATGACTAAGCGTTTGTATTTTTTATTGGCCTCTTCACGAAAGTCGTCGGCATCAATATACACCACTCGGCTAAAGGGCAGTTCACGCGTGGGCATATCATCTCTATTTGGGTGCCCCGGTGCGATCATGGTTTCTACCTTGTCATCAGGGTAGTTGGTCAGTGTGACTTTTAAAGGGCGCAACACACACATAGCTCGCGGGGCGTTTTTATCTAAATCATCGCGAATGGCGTGCTCAAGCATAGCGACATCGACCACACCATCGGATTTAGTAACACCAATCATGTCGCAAAACTTACGCAAGGATTGAGCGGTGTAACCACGGCGGCGCAACCCAGCAATAGTCGGCATACGGGGGTCATCCCAGCCATCGACATGGCCCTCATCGACCAGCTGCTTGAGCTTGCGCTTAGAAGTGACGGTATAGTTCAAGTTTAGGCGGCCAAACTCATATTGACGCGGCTGATGTGGCACAGGCAGATGCTCAATAAACCATTCATACAACGGCCGGTGGTCGGCAAATTCTAGCGTACAGATTGAGTGGGTCACCCCTTCGATGGCATCTTCCTGCCCATGGGCAAAATCATAGGTAGGGTAAATACACCACTGGTCGCCGGTTTGGTGGTGGGTCTGCTTGCGAATGCGGTATAAAATAGGGTCGCGCAAATTGATGTTAGGACTGGCCATATCAATTTTAGCACGCAGTGCACAGGCGCCTTCGTCGTAGTGCCCTGTGCGCATTTTTTCAAATTCAGCCAAGTTCTCAGCCACACTGCGATCGCGATAGGGGCTATTTTTACCGGGCTCGGTCAGTGTGCCACGGTACGCTCTGGCATCCTCAGCGCTAAGGTGGTCAACATAGGCATTGCCCTGCTCGATTAGATATACCGCCCACTCATACAATTGCTGAAAATAGCGCGAGGCATAACGAATATCGCCATGCCATGTAAACCCTAGCCATTGAACATCCTCGATAATGGCATCGATGTAGGTTTGGTCTTCTTTTGCCGGGTTGGTATCGTCAAAGCGAAAGTGGCAGTGGCCACCAAATGTTTCCGCTAAGCCGAAGTTCAGGCAAATCGATTTTGCATGGCCAATATGCAAAAAACCGTTGGGCTCAGGGGGAAAGCGAGTCACTACTTGCTGGCAACGGCCCGCTTCTATATCACCTGCAATACGTTGTTCTAAAAAATGTAACGGTTTACTATCAGTGCCGCTGTCTGCGCTCATGCAATCTTCTCATTCATCATTAAATAGTCGTCGTTCGTGAACTAAAAATGGCTACACCAGTTTCAGAAAACGAACAAAACGCGTATTATAGCCCGCTCCTGTAGGTCTCACACCTACAAAAGTCCACTTTTTCTACTTTTTCAATGAAAGGGTTAGCTGAAAAAGTAAGTAGTATTTCTCTTTAATACGCAAATAGGAGCTTTAAATGATTACCTTGAACACCAATTTCGGTGACATTGTTATAGAACTAGATGTTGAAAAAGCCCCTAAATCGGCCGCTAATTTCAAGCAATACGCCCAAAGCGGTTTCTATGAGGGCACTATCTTTCACCGTGTGATAGACGGTTTCATGGTTCAAGGTGGTGGTTTTACTGAGGATATGGAGCAAAAAGAAACACGCGAGCCCATTGAGAATGAAGCCGACAATGGCCTTAAAAACGACTGCTATACGCTAGCGATGGCCCGTACCATGGACCCAGATAGTGCCACTGCGCAATTCTTTATCAATGTCAAAGACAATGACTTTTTGAATCATTCAGCCAAAACACAACAGGGCTGGGGCTATTGTGTATTCGGTAAAGTGGTTGAAGGTACAGATGTGGTTGATAAAATTAAAGGCGTAAAAACAAGCACCACCGGCTTTCACCAAGATGTTCCTGAAGAGCCCGTTATCATCACTGGCGTCTCAGTTGCTGAATAACACGATGAGCTGAGTGACTATGTCAACGTTTTTTATCGCTGACCTTCACCTCCATCCCGAACGCCCGGCGACTGTCCGGGCGTTTTACTATTTTCTTGAACATATTGCCCAAGAAGCTCAAGCACTGTATCTACTCGGGGATATTTTTGAGGTATGGCTAGGTGATGACGATGATACAGCGCTCTATCAAGATATCATTAACGCACTAACAGGCGTTACTCAAAAGGGTACCCGTGTGTTTTTTATGCACGGCAATCGTGATTTTCTTATCGGTAGTGATTTTTGCCGCCGCACCGGCGCCACACTGCTGCCAGACCCAACACAGGTTGTTATCAACCACCGCGCATTGCTACTCATGCACGGCGATACCCTATGCACTAGGGATCAAGACTACATGGCATTTCGCCAGCAGGTACGCAGCAAGGCTTGGCAGCAACATTTTTTATCACAGCCATTAGCTGAGCGCCGGGCTTACGCCTCTCAAGTGCGCGCACAAAGCCAAAATCAAAACAACCTGAAGGCATCTGATATTATGGATGTGACCCCTAGCGAGGTTGTGCGCGCCATGACTGATGCGGGCATCAACACGCTGATTCATGGTCATACACACCGCCCTCACAGGCACAGTGTTGACTTAGGAGCCACAAAGGTCGGTGAACGCATTGTCTTAGGTGACTGGGATGAATCGGGTTGGTATATTGTGATCACAGATAACTCTCTCTCATTGAAAAAGTTTACACCGCCATCTCATTACTGAGACTATAGATACCACACTCGTAGTATCGCCAATTATGCTCATTCAACACTATTTGATAACAGCTAAATGCCAACTATGGATACACCGCACACCACTATATAAAACTAACCTGCACTCTTTCACCATAGCAACGCTCCTCATAATCGCTTTCATAACAACTCTCATAAAACGCTGTAAGTAGGCCAAAAAGCACCGCAGCAATGACCGCAGCAATGGTGCGTGCTGCGATACCTGCCTCTATGGCCACAGGTGAACCTATAACGCAGGCCTGCAAATACACAAGCAGTCATAAGTTAAGTGGGCTCAGCGCCCTACCGGCACTAGGCTAAAACGCGAAATACCTAAATAGCCCGAGGCAAAGTGCTTCTCACACATTCCAAAATAAGTATTAAACCGTTCATATTGTGCAGCCGGTAACTGACCTTTTATCGCCAGTAGGTTTTGATTCCAACAGTGCAATGTTCTGGCATACTCATGGGTATTAACCTCCATTTCGTCAATATGATAAATGCCTTCTAGCGCTTTGAAGATATCGACTAGCGGTGGAGTGATCGCATTGGGGAAAATATACTTGGCAATGTAGCGCGTAAGCCTGTACACCTCTTTGACTTCTTGCGCGGGAATCGTTTTATGGTTTTTTAACGATACAATACTTTGCAGTGCAAAGCGGCCTCGTATAACACGTCTTAGCTGCTCGAAAAACAGTCGGTACTTATCAATATGCTGTCCTTTTTGGTAATCCTTTTGACCTGCCAAATGCTCAAAGGTACCAATGGATACGGCTGCACTATAGGTGTCGTTTGGCACTCCAGGCAAAAACTGAAACACATCTTGAAGGTGTACATTTAGTCGTTTGTCCTGAAAGTGATAGCGGCAAAAATCGGCTTGACCTTCGCTGATAGTAACACCATCAATGCGTTTGATGCCGGGGTATTTGTTAGCCGCGTGTAACATTGTGCCCCCCCACCCAGAGCCAATATCAATAATGGAATCGGTATTGTTGTCAATGTTTGCAAAGCGCAGTATTTTATCCATTTTATGTCGTTGTGCGGTTGCAAGATCATCTGTGTCACTCCAATCGGCACAGGTGTAGCATAATGAGGGCCCGATAACATCCTTGTAAAAAGAAAAGTCATCACTATAGTGCATATTAATTTCAGCTGCATTACTGTTCATGTCTCTTATTTCCTTACTTCTAATAAATGAAGAATTTCTTTGTTGCTTGAGGTTAAATCACGATTATGAAAATTAAAAAAGAAGGCCAGCATACCCATTATTAATCGAATATTAGGGTAGCGATAATTTCTGTGTTTAACATATGTCACCGACCCTCGCTGCTGGTCTTTTTCATGATTTAACAAGAGGTGCTGGTACTTTTGTTGCAATATTTTTTTTCTAAGCTCTCGTACTCTAGGGGAATAATTAGGATCGACTAATTTATATCCGTTGTAATCAAAGAAGCCATGAAGCTGCTTAATCGACACACTGGCACGAATAATATCAATAACATTCATTTGCTTGAACACAGGGCTTTTAGCTGACAACAGCACTAATTCATCTCTTTCGAGACAGTATGACCAACACTGTAAATTCTGGGGAAGCTCATCAAGTGCTCGATTAGCATATTGAGGCTTAAATAAATGGTTAACCGTTTTGCAAATCAACTGGTTACTATAAAGTGGATTTTTATGCGGCTTATTAGTAACGATATGCAGCAATGCTTTTAGTATTGATGCCTTATGTAACCTTCGGTTGTCACGATCAAAACTTTCGAGATTTTCGATTTTCAACATATTCTCTTGCATAGCAAGAAATATAAAATAAGAAAAGGCACTGCCTGATATGACATTCACCTGATGCAAGCTGTCGATATAATTGGCACCTATGGTATGTAACGCAGGCACTTGTATGGAACAATTAGCGCCAGTTCCCCCTAGGGTCAATATGCTATTTTCGGGCGTAGAGTTTAACGTGAAGTTGTTGATAGATTCGTAGTCGTCCATTAAACATCATCCCTTTCTTTATTAAGACATTTGCGATAGGCGGAAATAATATTATCAATGATAGTCACTAATGAAAACACATCTTAAATCTTTCTGTGAGCAAATTAACACTAGTAGATGGGTAATAATACCGTAATAGAATTAATGCATCAGTTTCATTTTTTAAATACACTGAAAAATTATTTTGACGACAAAAAAAGTGTCGCTCATTTCTTTTTAATACGCGCACTGACTAAATAGCTGCTTTATTGAGCATGCCGCGTACATAAAAACTTATACAAAAACTCATCGCACCAGACACGCATAATATTAACTAACACAATATGTTGTTTTCACATTATTAACCACAACTTACACGACACAATAAAGTGCATACAAGCGAACACGCCCATGTGTGATAATGCATAAGAAGCAGACTGTGCGCCCCCCTAACGATAAACACTGTTATATTTTGCAATCACAGAACAAGGGGGACTTAAAATATAAATGCTCCCAAAATAGAGCACAAGCATTTACTGGATCATCTGTGAGGTAATTCACACTGATTGACGCAGCAATCACCTTTAGTGTCGCACCAATCCTCTAGCCTATAAAAGGTGGCGCCTATTACAGCGTAACCAGTTAAAGCGATCACTCCACAGTGACAAATCTACACTACTTATTGTAAGCCCTGTTCTCAATAGGCTATAAAGGACTACTACAATAATAAAAGTGGCCATTTGCCAGTACTATATTCACTATACTTTAGTAGCACGCCCTATTTCGCCACGCTACAACCAACTCGGTATACCAATGCGACTTAAATAGGTGAAGCATTCACCGAACACACCGCAGCATCACACTCACCAGATCTGTAAGTGCCCCTTTATTTACGGCGTACAATATAATGCTAATTAATTGATATTTATCGCTTTTATGGGGTTAATTCGACGATTAACAGGTAGCATAACAGCGGGGGCCTCGGTGTCGATACAGGTGGCAAATGGCACTAACTATTCAAGTCTATTATTCTATTAGATAATGGTTGCCAGCCCAAAAAACACTCAAAACATAAACTTCATTTTGTCAACAATAGTGGCTTAAGGGTTCACATTATTGTGATAAATGTTATTATTACTCAAAGATTGTCAACAATCTAAGGTTATCCAATGCCAGAACAACTGGAAGAAAAAGAACAGACTACCTTGTCAGACAAAGCCTCTTCGCAATTAACTGAGGCCATTGTGACAGGGAAGCTTGAGCAAGGACAAAAGCTCAGTGAAGCCTATCTCGCGACTCACTTTGGCATTAGTCGTGGGCCACTGCGTGAGGCCATGCGCCAATTAGAGGGGATGCGCTTGATTACCCGCGTACCCCACGCTGGCGCTCGGGTTATCGATTTAACCGACAGTATGATTGAAGACCTCTACAACGTGCGCGTTGCACTTGAAGGCACAGCGTGCCGAGCGGCCGCTGAAAAAATGACAGAGGCCGAAATCGAGCAGCTATTTAGCGTACTCGATACCCATGAACAGGATATTAATGCAGTTGATGGCAAACGCTACTTACAAAGTGAAGGTGATTTAGACTTTCACTATCGCATAGCGTTAGGTAGCCGCAACCAAATGTTGATTCAGTTATTGTCAGACGACTTATATCAACTGTTGCGTATGTGCCGTTATCGGACAAGCCAGTTATCGAGACGAACAAAGCCTGCATTAAAGCAACATCGCCAAATTGCCGAAGCCATTGCTGATCGCGATGGTGAATTGGCTGAACTACTCATGCGCCGACACATCAGTGGCGCATGGAAAACCATGAAACAAGTAATGGATGAGGAAACATGACCAATAACGTTACGCCCGGACAAAAACTCCGCCAAGCAGTTAAAGACAATAACCCACTTCAGGTTGTCGGTGCAGTGACCGCCTACTGCGGCATTATGGCCGAAAAAGTGGGGCATCAAGCCCTGTACCTCTCAGGTGGTGGTGTCGCTGCCTCGTCGCTTGGTATTCCCGACTTAGGTATTACCACACTGCATGATGTGACCGAAGATGTAAAGCGCATTACCGGTGTTACCTCAGCACCATTATTGGTCGATATCGATACCGGCTGGGGCGGAACGTTTAATATCGCCAGAGCCACTCGTGAAGTCTGCCAAGCCGGTGCGGCAGGTTTTCATATTGAAGACCAGGTGATGCAAAAACGCTGTGGCCACCGCCCGAACAAAGCGATTGTCAGCGAGCAGGAAATGGTTGACCGCGTGAAGTCAGCTGTTGATGCACGCACCGACGACAGCTTCGTTATTATGGCGCGTACCGACGCACTAGCCGTTGAAGGTATGCAATCGGCGATTGACCGCGCGATGGCCTGCGTTGAAGCCGGCGCTGATATGATTTTCCCTGAGGCCATGAACGAGCTTGGCCAATACACTGAATTTACCGCCGCTGTCGATGTACCGGTACTGGCGAATATTACTGAATTTGGCGCTACACCCTTGTATACAACCGCAGAGTTGTCTGGTGCTGGCGTACAACTGGTGCTCTATCCATTAAGTGCTTACCGAGCCATGAGTAAGGCAGCCCTCAATGTTTACGAGCACATTTTAGCTGATGGAACCCAAAAGAACGTTGTCGATTCAATGCAAACTCGTATGGAGCTTTATGATTATCTGGGATACCACGAATTCGAACAAACCCTAGATAAACTATTTGTTGAACAAGGCACGGATTAAAGAGGAAAACTTATGTCAGAGCAAACTTTACCGAAAGCGAAGAAATCAGTCGCACTATCAGGCACAGCCGCAGGTAACACAGCAGTCTGTACTGTTGGCCGTACCGGGAATGACCTTCACTATCGCGGTTACGATATTTTAGACTTCGCTGAAAAAGCCGAATTCGAAGAAATTGCCTACTTAATTATTCACGGCACACTGCCAAATACCGCTGAACTTAGTGCTTATAAAGCCAAGCTAAAGCGTCTTCGTGGTGTTCCTCAGGCAGTAAAGCAAGCACTAGAAGCACTGCCCTCTTCTGCACATCCAATGGATGTTATGCGTACTGGCTGCTCTGTTTTAGGTAGCTGTATGCCCGAGAAAGAAGAACACCCCGCCGCTGAGGCAAGGGATATTCTAGATCGTATGATGGCAAGCTTTGGCTCAATGCTGTTGTATTGGTATCACTTTGCCTTTAATGGCAAGCGCATTGATGTCGACACTGACGATGACAGTCTCGGTGGCCATTTTCTGCATTTATTACATGGCGAAAAGCCATCAGAATCGTGGGTTCGCGCTATGCATACCTCATTGATTTTGTATGCCGAGCACGAATTTAATGCCTCGACCTTTACCGCGCGTGTTGTTGCCGGTACTAACTCTGATATGTATTCATCAGTGACCGCTGCGATTGGTGCACTTCGTGGGCCTAAACACGGCGGCGCCAATGAAGTAGCATTTCGCATACAAAGCCGCTATCACAACGCTGATCAAGCTGAGGCCGATATTCGTGAGCGCGTTGCTAAAAAAGAAATTGTTATTGGTTTTGGCCACCCTGTCTATACCATTAGTGATCCACGTAACGAAGTCATTAAACGCGTTGCTAAGAGCTTATCTGATGAGAACGGCAACACAACTATGTACGATGTCGCCGAGCGTTTAGAGAGCGTCATGTGGGATGAAAAGAAAATGTTCCCGAATCTCGATTGGTTTTCAGCCGTGTCTTACAATCAGATGGGCGTACCTACCGATATGTTTACTCCCTTATTTGTGATTGCACGAGTAACAGGTTGGGGAGCACATGTCATCGAGCAACGTGAAGACGGCAAAATCATTCGTCCAAGTGCTAACTATACCGGCCCTGAAAACCAGTCGTGGGTACCGTTAGCGCAGCGCTAAATAATGTTTAACCTATAGCAGTAGCAAACAATGAACCCCGTTGCAAACTACCGCTATAGCCAACAATGATAAAAAAGGCAGAGTGCAATTAAATGCCCGCGCTTACATTATCAATAATCGTATTTCAAAAGAGTACAGCGATAAACAAAGTGAGACCTTTAAGTAGTTAATACAGGATGTTGAATTGATGTGTGGAAAAGCGAATCAGGTTGCGCGGCTCCACACACCTTTCCCCCTTTCAGGTGCAACTGAAAGCGGGGGTTTTATAGTATTAAACACCACCAGTGATAATCACCAATAAACACTGGTCAATAATAAAAGCGACATAACATGTTTTACTAGCATAGGCAGGCCCATCATCATCACGCAATAACACATAATGAATGTGTGATGCAGGGATACACCCGCCCTTTTAGCATAAAGCATGGTGCAACCGCGGCATAGCAATGATTATAGCTCGCGATCACAGATTATGCGCATCATCTTTAACCCTTGAGATAGAACATTATGAGTTATCAAGCCGAATATCAACAATCGATGGACGATGCCACAGGCTTTTGGCGCGACAAAGCCGAAGCCCTCAAGTGGTATAAGTTTCCCGAAACTATTTTATCTAAAGACGACCAAGGTATTTACCATTGGTTTGAAGATGGTGAAATGAACACCGCCTATATGGCTCTGGATTATCATATAGAACAGGGCCGTGGAGAACAAGCGGCACTTATTTATGATTCACCCGTCACCGGTACTAAAAAGCAATATACCTACAATGAATTGCGCGATGAAGTGGCTAAGACAGCGGGTATGCTTAAGGCACTCAACGTTGAAAAAGGTGATCGCGTTATTATTTATATGCCTATGATTGCCGAAGCGGTTATTGCAATGCTTGCGGTTGCTAGACTTGGCGCAATTCACTCGGTGGTATTTGGTGGCTTTGCTGCACCTGAGCTGGCGGTACGCATTGAAGATGCTGAACCTAAAGTGATTATGTCAGCCTCTTGCGGTATCGAAATCAGCAAAGTCATTGAATATAAACCATTGCTAGATAACGCTATTGAGCTCTCAGCACACAAACCTGAAAGCTGTATTATTCTACAGCGCCCAGAAGCCACCGCCCCATTAATTGACGGCCGTGATCACGATTGGGCAAGCGCACTTGCTGATGCAGAGCCCGCGCAATGTGTGCCCGTAAAAGGCACCGACCCACTGTATATTCTGTATACCTCAGGCACCACAGGTAAACCTAAAGGTGTAGTACGCGAAAACGGTGGCCATGCCGTTGCCATGAACTACAGTATGCAAGCTATTTACGATGTCGATATTGGTGATGTTTTTTGGGCGGCTTCAGATGTTGGCTGGGTGGTTGGCCACTCTTATATTGTCTATGCGCCGCTGTTGCGTGGTTGTACCACCATTGTATTTGAAGGCAAACCCATCATGACTCCCGATGCCGGTGCGTTTTGGCGTATCTGTGAAGAGTATAAAGTCAAAACACTCTTCAGTGCACCCACCGCTTTTCGTGCGATAAAAAAAGAAGATGCCAACGGGGATTTTATTAAACAATATGATCTGAGCGCATTAACCAGTATCTTCTCTGCCGGTGAACGCCTTGACCCACCAACACAGCAATGGTTGATGGAAAAAACCGATAAATTATTGATCGACCACTGGTGGCAAACAGAAACTGGCTGGGGCATTACCGCCAACCTTCGCGGCATTGAACCAATGCCTGTTAAAACCGGATCCTCTACTGTGCCTACACCGGGCTTTAACGTACAAATTCTCGATGATAACGGCAACACACTCGGTGCCAATGAGCAAGGTTATATTGCACTTAAACTACCACTACCACCGAGCTGTTTAACCAGTGTATGGGGCGATATTGAGAAATTTAAAGAGAGTTATTTATCGGCATTTCCGGGCTATTATGCCAGTGGCGATGGTGGCTATATCGATGAAGATGGTTACGTTTTTGTCATGGGCAGAGTCGACGATGTGATCAATGTCGCAGGGCATCGGTTATCGACCGGCGAAATGGAAGAGGTTGTGGGTGATCATAGTGTCGTGGCTGAATGTGCGGTTGTCGCACGCGATGATGAACTTAAAGGGCAAATTCCAATGGGGCTTGTCGTATTAAAATCAGGCGTTGAGATCGACGAGGCTGTACTGGCAAAAGAGTTAGTACAAAATATTCGCAATGCAATTGGCCCAATTGCCTGCTACAAAGAAACCTACATTGTTAAGCGCCTGCCTAAAACACGCTCAGGAAAAATTCTGCGTAAAAGTATGCGCCAGATGATTAATGGCCAAGCCTACAACGTACCCTCAACCATTGACGACCCGGCGATTATGCCTGAGATCGAAGAGACCTTAAAAGAAAAAGGAGTGTTAGCTAACACTTAAGTTGTCTTAAAACAACCCGAGTCTCAGCAACATCAAAAGAGATTCGGGTTAAAAAACAACTTATCGGTAAGCATTTAGAATAGACGTTTTTAGCCATCATTGTATAAACACTTACATACAAAAAAGTGAGCACACGCTAATGTGCTCACTACTGTGGTGTGTATTTATTGCCTATGGTTAACTATCACAATATTACAGCTGTGATGCAGGGACATCTTTGATTTTTTTCCAGTTAACGTCAGCAGTTTCAATATTACCTGAAATGTCTTTAACCCAGATTGATTTCACATTGTTATCGAGATTAAAATACAGTTTACCATCAACAACTTCCCAAACATTAGGGTCGCCGATAAACTTTTTACTCACCGTTGCACCAAAGGCACAATAACCACCATACTGTGGTAAATATTTATCCTGATTTTTATTAAATGTTTCCAAATTCGCTTTACTTGAAAAAATATAATTAACACCGTCAACTGTAGCAACAAAATTACCATTACCCGGCAATGGTTTTTTGCCCGTTTGATAAGATACTAAATCGTAGCCCCCTGCCCCGACAACACTATTACTGACTGAGTCAGCCGTTGCATTAACAGTAAAAATCATTAAAAAGGCACTTATAAAAGCGAATATAGATGTTTTAACATTTTTCATAACGTTCTCTCTTTTAGATTAATAAAAAGTAAATAAACTATTTCTTTAATACTATTTCGTTGCTACCAATGGGAAATCAACGTCTGTTTGAGCAGCGACATTCACATAATTAGTCAATATATTCAGTGCGACATTAGCAATAATTTCAACAATAGCACCCTGACAATAACCTTGCTCACTCAGCTCTTGAATATCTTCATCAGACACATTGCCTCGCTGTTGGATCAATTTTTTTGCAAATGATAAAGCAACTGCACTTTTCTCGTCACTGGCTGTCGCCATAAGGGCTTTATGGATATTGTCATCACTTAGGCCTGCCATTTTACCCAGCACGGTATGAGCAGAGGCACAGTAATCACAATGGTTCACCGCCGCCACAGTTAGTGCAATTTGTTCACGTAGCTCAGCACTTAAGAGGCCATCAGACAGTGCGTTGTTAAAATCTAAATATCCATTTAAGGCTGCCGGTGAGTTAGCAAATACAGAAAAAATATTAGCGACACCGCCAAAAGACGCTTTAACGCGATCTAGCCCTGGGCGTGAAGACTCGGGGGCATTATCATCGGTAACAGGGGTTATTCTACTCATTGTCGTCTCCTTATTTAGAGGAGCCTGTGCACATCACAGGCTGTTTAAGTAAGTGAGATCAGTATAGGGGCTAGGTCAAAACCAACAATGTCCAACACACCGTGTCTTTTGTCCATTCGTCCAAAACAGTGTTTTTATATGGATTTTTAGATTACTATAAATTCATTAATTAATAATGAATATAACCTTATAAGTAAAAGTAGTAGGAACACCCAATGGATACACTGAGCAAAATACTCGATTTACTGCGCTTTAACGGTATATTTTATTACGCCACTAACTTTAATGCGCCTTGGAGCATACAAGTCCCCAACCATAAACGTGTAGCACGGTTTCATTATGTTACCCAAGGGCACTGCTGGGTACGCATTAGCGGATTAACCGAACCTCAGCGTTTATCCGCTGGTGATTTAATTATCATCACTAATGGTGCATCCCATATAATCAGTGACAAACCCGATAGTTCTCCGATAGCATTAGAAGACGCTATTTCTCTATCGGGATATGAAGGCCATGGTGTTTTTCAGTTTGGCGAAAACATTACCAACCACGACACACAATTAGTTTGTGGCCATTTTGAGTTCAATGATGAATACCAACATCCTCTATTTGATTACTTACCATCGAGTATTACCTGTAACGAAAATGCAGGCGCTGAGTTCTCTTGGCTGAAAGACTCATTGCGATTTATGGCCCACGTAGCTCAGTCAGAACAAGTGGGTAGCTCGGCTATAATTAAACGTTTATCAGAAATAATTTTTATTCAATCCATTCGGTTTTGGCATGAAAGACAAGATAATCAGGAAGGGTTTTTAGCGGCACTACACGACCCATTATTATCAAAAGGCTTAAAAGCCTTTCACAATAATTATGCAGCCGACTGGAGCGTAGAAAAGCTAGCTAAAGAGTCGCATATGTCGAGATCATTATTTTCTGAGCGATTCAAACAGTATTTAAAACTATCACCGATACAATATGTTACGCATTGGCGTATGCAAAATGCCAAACGCCTATTGAGAGAAAGTGAATTATCTATCGACAAAATAGCCGTAGAAACAGGGTATGAAACACTCGCTTCATTCAGCAAAGCCTTTAAGCGAATAGTGAATAAAAACCCAGGACAATATCGCCGTGAACACGCGCAAGCAATAGCAATCAATGATAACTAAACACTGCGTTAATAGTGATGTAAATGTAGCATAATTGAAACCTACCTCACGCTTCACTCCATTACATATTTAAGGTATATTCAGCTTTTACACAAGCAGTGAGCGGACATGACGACATACAGCACCGTTACAGGTTGAAACTGGCCATGTGCTATAACGCAAGGGACACCATTTGCAGATCGAACATATTTTAGGCTTGATATCATTTTTAACCTCAGCCGTTGCAGGTATTGTAGGTTTTGGTGGGGGCATGCTACTCATCGCTATACTGCCATTGTTTTTAAACCCAGCCGTGATCATTCCCATTCACGGTATTACCCAGCTAGCCAGCAATTCATCGCGAATGGTTTTTTCCTTAAAGGATGTGCACTGGAGGTTACTACCGGCATTTCTCGCAGGCTCAGTAATTGGTGTATTGTTATTCGGCTTTTTATTATCAACCCTACCCACTCAGTATGTACCCATAGGCATTGGGTTATATATTATTCTGAATTTATGGTGTGTGCGTTTCTCGCGCTTTATTAGCAAGTACGAAAACTACACTATTATAGGGTTGCTACAAACGGGACTGGGCTTAATCGTTGGCGCAACCGGACCATTATCACTCACAGTATTAACAAAAGAGTTATCGTCAAAAGATCAAGTTATCGCTACCAGCTCACTTTTTATGACGATTAGCCATCTGGCAAAAATTCCTGTTTTTATGGTGATGGGCGTATCACTGCTAGATCATACCACGCTATTATTTTATATGATTGCGGGCTCAATTATAGGCTCATTTATTGGCACCCAATTGAGGCTGGCGGCCAATAATGAAAAATTAATGTTCGCGATTAAAATATTATTAACACTAATAGCCTGTAGACTGTTGCTAACGGCCATTGTGCCATAACCATTATCATTGATGTTAAGGTAGATCATGAATAATAGAGCACGATTTAGAGCGGTAATTGTGGGTGCGCTTATTTATGAATTAATAATTGCAGCCGCCCTATTATATTTCGATAACGGTCAATTAGATGCGGCATGGGACATGCTGCCACAAACATCCCATTGGTCTATAAACCTAACAAGCAATGGTAGCGTGCTATTAATGGTTTTTGCAGGGTTGGCAATATTATCGATATTATGTAGTATTATCGGTGTACTATTGTTTAAAAACTGGGGGCGCTGGCTGTACTTTTTAAGTACTGTACTGGCTTTACCTATTTCAGTATTAACAGGACCATCAATATATTTTGGCTGGGAAATCATGCTATGGGATAGTGCCAATATGTTACATGGTGCTATCATAATAGCTATGTTTTTGCCCCCTATCGCTAATGAATTTAACGCCTAGTGAGTAAAACACAACTAACAACTACTAACAACTACTAACAACTACAATAGGCACTTTATGGATAATACACGCAGCGTTGTTCGTTTTCAAAACTATCTGCGCTCAGTATTATGCACAACACAAAGGGATAGAGCGAAATGACATTATGGATTGTATTTTATTTTTTTGAGCTATTGTTTTGGTTATGGATTATTCGATGGGGAGGCGCTAAGTGGCTAGAAGGCACATTCGCCTCTGGGTTGTTAATTAGCACATTAGCACCAGCATGGCGCGCTGAGGGTATTAAGTTGTTTGCCTGGATATCACTCATAGCCATGAGTATTTGGTTTGTTGCAGGGCTCGCAAATCCATCGCTGCGATTTTTGTAATACTAGTGTATAGAAAATACGCTAGTATCTCCCTCTTAATCTGCGCCATATTTACCCCGTAACGATACTGTATCTATACGCTATGCCTACTAGTGTGCACCATATAATTGCCATACAATAGCCGGTATGGTGGCTACGTGTTTTATCAAGCGTGACGATCTGCTGTGATAATCTCAATCACGTATTGAAATAAGGCGTACTTATGGGCTGGACTGACTGGATTGTTAAATTTGAACATCGACAAGTAGGTAGTATTGCCTGGGAAGAAATCTATGAATTTTCAAAGCAGTATGGGACATTAACACGCTGTATCGATGCTGAAAACATGTATGACTTAACCATGACCCACCCTATTGGTGAATGTGTTCATTTACATGGAGACCCTACCGCAGGGGTCAATATGATCTCTATTGATAGGCCAACTGATAATGCCTTTATCAGGCCCTTTATTTATACTGCTTTAACACAATTCAATATGGTGCTTTGCGACCAAAATTTCACACATGGGTACTCAGCCGTCGACTTATCAAGCCATATTCCAGAAGAAACATTGCACGATGGCGTTACGGTCATAGACCATATGAATGCGCTTTATGCTTAATAATGAGTGAATGGCTAGCGCTAACAACAGCAGCTCGCTATTAACTCTCACTATCAACCTCGGCTATTAATCTCTACTATTGGTCATTAATATCAACAACCGGAAACCGAATACTATGCCAAGATTATTACTCGTTTGCGGCCCTGTAGGTGCTGGGAAAACCACTTACACCAACACTTTAGCTAAAGAAATAAACGCCGTTAAATTTTCTATAGACCCATGGATGCAAACACTTTTCGCCAACGATATGACATCACTTGATTATGGCTGGATGATTGAACGAGTCAATCGCTGTTATCAACAAATTTGGGACGTCAGCCAGCAAATTTTAGCACTCAATAGCAATGTGATTTTAGATCTAGGCTTTACCACTAAGGCACAGCGAGCATTGTTTGTTGAACGTGCAGCTACAATAGGTGTCGAGGCTGAGTTGCATTACTTAGACGCCCCTCACAATACTCGAAAACACCGTATCAAACAGCGAAACAAAGAGAAAGACCCCTCGGTGTATAGCTTTGAGGTCACTGATATGATGTTCAATTTTATGGAACCTAAATTTGAAGTGCCAGACGAAGTAGAGCTTAGTAACGGCTGCAAGGTAAACATAGACTAGCCGATATACGGGCTCTATGTGGGCTCAACCCATACACCATAGAGGCAACCACACAATAATGTTTATAACACGAAATATGACACAGGAATAACAATATATGGAAGAGGCAATCGTAAGGTATATACACTTTATGGGTATTATTTTACTGTCATCGATGCTGGTTGCAGAAAATATTTTAATCTCAACGCAACTAAAAAATGATACCGTGAAAAAACTCGTCACTATTGATGGTCTATACGGTTTTGGCGCTATAGTCACACTCACCGCAGGCTTACTCTTGTGGTTCTCTGTCGGTAAACCAGCACTCTTTTATACCAACAATAGTCTCTTTCACATCAAATTGGGGCTATTTTTACTCATTGGGCTGGCATCAATAATCCCAACCGTATTCTTATTTAAACACCGCCGTACAACGAGCGATATAGTGAATATTCCCCATTATATTGTATTTACTAAGCGCCTAGAGTTATTGTTTTTGCTGGCATTGCCATTACTGGCCACCTTAATGGCTCGCGGTATTGGCAGTGGGTAAGCATAGCTGAACATCACACTATTATATTAACGATTTATTATTGAAAATTGGTCACATAAAGGTACGCCCATGAACAATATTAAAACTGGGTGGCATTAGCCTATGAAAATTTTTGGCCTATCGATGGGATGATTAGACATATCCACTTTAATGGTTTTCATCCTATATTCCCTTGGGCAGCTTTTTTAATATTTGGCATATGGTTTGGAAGACAAAACTTACCGCAACAACAACTCAGAAAACGATGACTAATTGTCTCGCTACTCACATTGGTGGTCACCGAGGTAAGTTTTTACAGTCTAAAATATACTATAGGTGATGGCCATGCATTAGCAATAACACGATGAGGTCGTGTTCTTATGTTCAGTATCGGTTATCCCACCGTTGCCCCAATATATTATCTCTGCTAGTAACTCCGCTATTATTATAATCGAGTGCCTGTATTTTTCAGAGCGCTTTTCAAACAGGGACGCTAGCGTTAAGCTTATATGTAGGTCATGTTATTATTGGCATGGGTATTCTAGAGACTATTGACCTATTAGAATATCAATCAATAGGTGTTTCACTTTTGAGTGCTTTAATATTTTGTCTGTGCGGGATACGCTTTAGTGTTATCAGGCTTACATATTTCAGCGTAGGGCCATTAGAGTGGTTATGTCGAAAGGCCATTGACTAACCGTGTATGGCTACGGATACACTACTACATGCAATGTTATAATGTTAAATCTATCAAGGAGAAAAAATGATTAAACTGCTTAAAAAATGCACATTAATACCATTGGCTTTTAGCTTTGAGGCAACGGCATTTGATGTCACCACAATAGCCAACGTTGAATATATTGACGAATGGGATCTTAGCTACACAAAAGTCCAAATTGATCAACCTACCTCTTGCGGGGGCACATGGTTTTGGATAAGCCGTGATAGGGAAGACTACAACATATACATGTCTAGAATACTAGCAGCACTAATGTCTGGGCGAGCCATTAGAATAACAGAAAGAGCGCCCGCTCACTGTGCAGACCAACATCTTTATAACCCCCGCATAGGCAATATGTAATTCATTAATAGAGTCTTATTATCTAAGAGTGTAACCTCACTGCAAATTATTGGCAGCCATCTAGTCCCTAGTGAGGTTACCGATCTATCAAGTTGTGAACCAACGACTCAAATGGTAAAAGGACAACCTTTATCATAAACCAAGACAGGTAAACCTCGCATAGCAAAATCAAGCATGTGGCACATTAAAGTAACAGGCCAATTACCGGGAGACATAAATGTATGGGCGCAACTATTTATAGCTTTTTATACAGATATGTTTGCGATCTTTTTATGATATCAGATATAGAAGGGAGTATTTTATCAGCCACAGCCATGCTAACACTGAGGGAAAGAGGTATTGAAATAAACCTCGGTATGGCCCATGCGACGAATAAAAACAACGGGGTATTCTATTGAAAGCGCTAATGCGAAATCAATACACCTTGGCGTTGCATCAATCTTGCATTAGCTTATTAGCCTTGTTGCACTCGTTAGCGTGCAACAAAACTACCTTTAAAACAAACTACCTTTAAAACAAACTACCTTTAAAACGTATCCCCAGGGATACGTACTGAGCCTTCCATTAATACACGCGCACTGCGGCTCATCACCGCTTTAGTCACTACCCATTCGCCATCAGTTTGAGTCGCCTCAGCACCGACACGCAAGGTACCCGAAGGATGCCCAAAACGCACAGAGCTACGCTCACCACCACCGGCGGCCAAATTTACGAGCGTACCAGGAATAGCCGCCGCCGTACCAATCGCAACAGCCGCCGTACCCATCATTGCATGGTGTAATTTGCCCATCGAGAGTGCCCGTACTAATAAATCGATATCATCGGTGGTAATTGATTTACCGCTGGATGATGTATAATTTGCACGCTTAGCCACAAAGGCGACTTTAGGCGTATGCTGACGTGTTGCAGCCTCATCAATGTGAGCAATAAGCCCCATTTTTACAGCGCCATGTGCACGAATAGATTCAAACATGGCCAGCGCTTTCTCATCCGTATTAATTACTTCTTGCAGCTCTGTACCTGTGTAGCCAATATCTTCTGCGTTAATAAACACCGTCGGGATACCGGCATTAATCATGGTCGCTTTCAGCACGCCACCTTCTACAACATCATTGGGTACCTCAAGCTCGTCAATTAGGTTACCCGTAGGGAACATAGCCCCGTCACCATCGGCTGGGTCCATAAATTCAATTTGAACCTCAGCAGCAGGAAAGGTAACACCATCGAGCTCAAAATCACCGGTTTCTTGTACCGCACCATTCGTAATAGGCACATGGGCGATGATGGTTTTTTCAATGTTTACCTGCCAGATACGCACAGTGGCAATACCATTTTCAGGTATTCGGCTTGCATCGATAAGACCATTGCTGATCGCAAAGGCCCCCACAGCAGCGGTTAAGTTACCACAGTTACCACTCCAGTCGACAAAAGGTTTATCAATAGACACCTGCCCAAATAAATAATCAACATCGTGATAGGGTTGCTGGCTACTAGAGAGTATAACCGTCTTGCTCGTGCTCGAACTAGCCCCTCCCATACCATCGATTTGTTTACCATAAGGGTCTGGGCTACCGATGACTCGCAACAGTAATTTGTCGCGCGCATCCCCCGGTGTTTGGGCAGCCACAGGAAGATCGTTTACACTAAAAAAAACGCCTTTACTGGTACCACCACGCACATAAGTAGCGGGTATTTTAATTTGGGGTACATGAACCATAGACATTATCTCCTATCACGCTGGGCTGTAATAGTTATGAGTGAATTAAACGGATTTATTTCACAGGTATAATCACTGCTGAATAAATCCGATGAATAAACACAGGCTTGTAATCTTACACCTGCTCGCTCGAGGCTAAAAAGTCTTGTGCGAATCGCTGTAATACACCGCCTGCGGCGTATACCGACACTTCTTCGGCGGTATCAAGACGGCAGGTAACCGGCACTTCAACACGCTCACCATTGCGGCGATGAATCACCAACGTCAAGGCTGCTCGTGGCGTGGGTGTACCAATAACATCAAAGGTCTCAGTGCCATCAATCCCATAAGTTTCGCGATTTTTACCCGTATTAAATTCTAACGGCATCACTCCCATACCGACGAGGTTTGTGCGATGAATACGCTCAAAACCCTCAGCGACAATCGCCTCAACACCGGCTAAACGAACACCTTTAGCCGCCCAATCGCGAGAAGAGCCCTGCCCGTAATCAGCACCGGCGACAATAATTAATGGCTGCTTACGCTCCATATAGGTTTCAATTGCTTCCCACATACGCGTTTGCGTGCCTTCAGGCTCAATGCGCGCCAGCGAGCCTTGTTGTATTTCACCCTTTTCATCACGGCACATTTCATTGAGTAGTTTAGGGTTGGCAAAGGTCGCACGTTGAGCAGTGAGGTGATCCCCGCGGTGGGTTGCATAAGAGTTAAAGTCCTCTTCGGGCAGCCCCATTTTAGCGAGGTATTCACCGGCTGCACTGCTGGCAAGAATAGCATTAGAAGGCGATAGATGATCGGTTGTAATATTATCACCCAGTACCGCTAATGGGCGCATACCTTTAAGGGTACGCTCACCGGCCAGCGCACCTTCCCAATAAGGGGGGCGGCGAATATAGGTAGTTTGTGGGCGCCAGTCATACAGAGGGCTAACCTGCTCGCCCTCTTCTTTTGCCAAGTCAAACATAGGGATATACACCTGCTTAAACTGCTCAGGCTTCACACTGGATTTAACAATTGCATCGATTTCTTCATCGCTTGGCCAAATATCTTTTAAAGTAACCGGGTTGCCATCAGCATCGTGACCCAATATATCTTTTTCAATATCAAAGCGAATAGTACCGGCAATCGCATAGGCGACCACTAGCGGTGGCGAGGCTAAAAATGCCTGTTTCGCATAGGGGTGAATACGACCATCAAAGTTACGGTTACCCGACAATACAGCGGTCGAATACAAATCGCGATCGATCACTTCTTGTTGAATAACAGGATCCAGTGCGCCACTCATGCCATTACAGGTAGTACAAGCAAAACCAACGATACCAAAGCCAAGTTGTTCAAGCTCAGGCAGTAGTTTGGCCTCATCTAAATATAACTGCACCGTTTTTGAACCCGGTGCCAAAGAGGATTTAACCCAGGGTTTACGGGTTAAACCGCGAGCATTAGCATTGCGTGCAAGCAGGCCTGCGGCAATTACATTGCGAGGGTTACTGGTATTGGTACAACTGGTGATCGCCGCGATAATCACCGCGCCATCGGGCATTAACCCTTCTTCATTTTCGACAACACCCGATATACCTTGCTGTGCTAACTCGGAGGTAGGTACACGTCGGTGCGGATTTGAAGGGCCGGCAATATTGCGCACGACACTGGAGAGATCAAAACGCAATACACGCTCATAATGTGCATCACTTAGAGTATCAGCCCATAGGCCTGTTTCTTTTGCATACGTCTCAACCAGTTTAACTTGCTCATCTTCGCGACCGGTGAGCTTCAGGTAATCAATCGTTTTTTCATCGATATAGAACATCGCAGCCGAGGCACCAAACTCTGGTGTCATATTTGAGATAGTAGCGCGATCACCCAGGGTTAGATCAGCCGCCCCTTCACCGTAAAATTCAAGATACGTCGAGACTACCTTTTCGTTGCGTAAAAATTCTGTCAATGCTAATACAATATCGGTTGCGGTAATGCCAGGCTGGCGCTTACCCGTTAACTCAACCCCGACAATATCCGGTAGGCGCATATACGATGCGCGCCCCAACATTACATTTTCAGCCTCTAAACCACCGACCCCAATAGCAATCACACCGAGCGCATCAACGTGAGGCGTATGGCTATCAGTACCTACTAGCGTATCAGGGAAGGCAACACCATCGCGGCTATGTACAACCGGTGACATTTTCTCAAGGTTAATCTGATGCATGATGCCATTGCCAGGCTGAATAACATCTACATTTTTAAAGGCTTTTTTGGTCCAGTTAATAAAGTGAAAGCGATCCTCATTGCGACGATCTTCAATGGCGCGGTTTTTATCGAATGCTTCACTATCAAAACCACCGTGCTCTACCGCTAGTGAGTGGTCAACAATTAATTGTGTCGGTACAACCGGGTTTACCTGTGAAGGGTCACCGCCTTTTTCAGCGATAGCATCGCGCAGGCCCGCAAGATCGACCAATGCGGTTTGACCTAAAATATCGTGGCACACAACACGCGCAGGAAACCAGGGAAAATCCAGCTCTTGCTTACGTTCAATAATTTGCTGCAAACAATCTGTCAGTGTTGCCGGGTCGCAGCGGCGCACTAGGTTTTCAGCCAGTACCCGTGAGGTATAAGGCAGCGTTGCATAAGCGCCGGGTTTAATCGCCTCGACAGCTGCACGGGTGTCGAAATAATCCAGCGTAGTGCCAGGTAAAGGTTTGCGGTTTGCAGTGTTCATAATAGTAGAGATCCACCGAGTCACGTTGAATGAGACGGGGTAAGAGCGATCGCAATGTCACAGCCTGCCCCCGATTATAATTGTGGTTTTTATATTGGTTATTACTAACCGTATTACTAGTAAAGTCATCAGTGTTACAACGCAATAAGACCTTGCGCGTAATGTTGTTCAATATTTTTTCTCGCTGCACTAATATGCCGGCGCATCAGCAGCTCAGCGAGTTCACCATCTCTGGCCTCAATGGCATCGACAATTTGGGCATGTTCCTTTAGTGCCTGCGCGGGGCGCCCTTGCATCGTACTTAACCGGTAGCGATACATACGCACTAAATGGTATAGCTCACCGCAGAGTGAATGTGTCAACTTTGCATTACCGCTGCCGATAATAACCCGGTAGTGAAAATCAAAATCACCCTCTTGTTGATAGTAGGATTTACCCGCCTCTTGCGAAACCATAACACGGTGGCGCTCAAGCAGTGCCTTTAACTCACTGATATCACCATCGGACATAGTGGTGGCCGCGAGCCTGCACGCCATACCCTCAAGTGCCTCACGGACAATATAAATATCGATAAGCTCTGCAAAGCTCAGTGACACTACCGAAATACCCGCACGCGGGCGCTTTACAATCAACCCGCGCCCTTCAAGCTGTAAAATAGCCTCGCGCAATGGGCCACGGCTCACACCGTAGGTGCTCGACAGCACCGCCTCACTCAATTTACTGCCCGGCACTAACACGCCTTTGACAATATCGGTTTGTAACCGCTCAACCACCTGATCTGACAGTGTTTGGGGCTTTTGCACCGGTTGATTGACGAAGGATTCACTCAACAGCTGGGGCATTTAAGTAACCTAACAAAATAATATTGTCTACAATTTGATGGATATTACGCCTAAATAGGCTTTAATTCAAGTATTCAAGCCCCTATTGTAGACAAAAGTAGCGTATTGGCACATATTTAGAGACAAGGAGCATTCATTTAATTGATCACCCACACCCCATGAAAAACGCCCTTTCCCTTTCGCCGTCAATAAGCAATTGCTGCCTATTGCCCCGTGCCGTCTACTATAGCGGTGATTTTGTTATTAGCGCGTGGCTAAGCTAGAACGCACTCCACCCAAAGGCATGCTAATACAAGAAGATCGTCACAGGACTCGTATAAGGTTTAGGATAAAAAAGCGATAGAGACAGCCATGAAATTAGAGTAATGCCCTAAACTGCCAGCCTAATTAGAGTAATAAAGGTGTACTGAAAGGCTTTACTTAGCAGCGCGGTAGTACATATCAAAATGCACACTGGATAGAAAAAGCGATGACCTACAGTCGCTCATACTAGAGTTAACGCCTTTAGATACCGTTTTACATGTCACCTTACCCCCTAAATCTAAAGCTTAGATCGTGACCTAGAGGGGGTTATAATGTCGCATAATGCTTTATACCCCTAGTATTGAATATGTTAGGATTAACGTCGGCTTATCACTCTTTGTGGCCATTTAAAATACATCGGGTATGTCTGAGTCTAATACGAACAGGAGTAAAGAAGGTTGAGTAAAACAATCGCTATATTTGCCAGCGCTAGAAGAAACGGCAACACAGGAAAATTGATTGATTGGATATCTGATGAACTAGATATAAAGGTTATTGATCTTTCAGAAAAAACTATTTCCCCTTATGATTATGATCACAACAATATAAACGATGATTTTATTCCACTAATGAAGGAATTATTACATTACGAAAAGCTTATTTTTACAACCCCTGTCTATTGGTATGGCCCCAGTGCCCAAATGAAAACGTTTATCGATAGAACATCAGACCTCTTAGATATAGAAGAGTTGAAAGAGATAGGCCGAAGACTGCGAGGTAAAACAGCTTATATTGCCTGCACTTCTATTAGTAGTGATGCAGATGACACGTTTCTCCAGTCTTTGCAAAATACTTTTAGGTATTTAGGTATGAACTATGGCGGGCATATTCATGCCAACTGTGAAAACGGATATATTAAAGATCATTATCAAGAGGATGTTAATACATTTACCGCGCCGCTGAAAAACTAAGCGCTTATATAATAAAACGGTTAAGCCATTTTCGGCCAGCGCTTTTATCTCAATCAGAAACTGTTGATTTAGAAAATAAATCCTAATATTTATCGCTGTGTTAAGCCTGATAATTTCTTTTCTCCGATGAATATAGATTCAAACAAGTAATACCTAGTTGACACTCTGTTTAATATACTATTATCTGTAAAAATATGAATGAATTCGATCGCTTAAATGAGCTAGTAAAAACAACAAATACGGTAGATTTCCGTATCCAGTCATATGATGCAGTCAATCTTATTCTTACTGGAAGCTTCGATTTCTGTTACTACCATGAAGTGGAGGTAACATTTCATGAGGTTTCGTACATCTCGTTGCCGGCGGACTTTAGCTATCCGACACTTCGTAAGGCAGCACACGAAGAAATTGTGAGAATTGCAAAATTTATCACTGTAAATTCAGAGGAAACAGTATTTTGTATCGAGGCGGAAACAAGTTCTAGTTTGGAAAAACTACCATTTTACGTGGTAGCAGAGGGTATATCGCTAAAAGAGGGCATTGTCTTTTATTACGAGCGCGAAGATTTAAAAGAAGGTGAGAGAATTGCACCATGGGTTGGAATCAATAGCTCGTAAACCCAAGGATGCTCGCTTGATAAATTTATCACCTTTTTTCTCAAAAATACGACTAGCTTCACCATGTATCTTAAGGCCAAATACATTTATATGACTAGCAAATTTTTCAAAACATATCTAACATTATTGATACTAAGTGTTCTCAGTAATTATCTACTAGCGTTTGTTTTCCCTTCACTTACCGGATCGTCAACTACTTTCCTACATACACTGTTTTGGTCAGCTATTATTTTACTCATCCCATTTACAATTAGTTTTTTAATAGCGGGTATTTATAAGTTAGCCAAGCACAGCAACTACAACTACTATTGGCAGTCAGTATGGGGCTCTTGGGCTATCATTTATATCACCCCATTGGTTGGCATGTATGCTTTGCAAAATCTATAAGCAAGGTATTTAATTACGCTCCAACAGTAAACAGCGTGGCTTCAGCTGCCCCATTAATAAAGAAGTCGCCTCTTAATAAAAAGTTATCAGGTCAAACCTGTATCAACATAGGTTGTCACAACGCAACATCACACACAATAAAGGTTATGCCAACTGCGTATCCAGCGGCAGCTCTGTGGTATTTTTAATACGGGTCACCGCCATATTTGAGTGTATTTCACGAATACCGTCTATTTGTGCTAAGTGCGTACGTACAAAAACTTCATAATGCTGAATATTCTTGGTAATAATTTTGAGCATATAATCAATGCTGCCGGTCATGGTATAACACTCCACCACCTCAGGCAGCTCAACCACCCGCCGCTCAAAGGCTTCTAGGGATTGGCCGCCGTGATTGAGCAGATTAATCGATGCAAATACCACTACCTCCATACCCAATTGATCACTATCGAGTAACGCCACTTTCTTCTTAATAAGCCCGGCCTGCTCAATACTATTAATGCGCCGCCAACAAGGGGATTGTGACAAACCAATTTTATCGGCCAGTTCAGCCGTTGTTAAGCTGGCATCTTGCTGCATCAGCTTGAGTAGTTGAATATCTGACTGGCTAAGCTTCATCTGCATAAATTATCCTTATATTTTAAAATTTTAGGTATTTATAACCTAATATTAGCAATAGATGCACAATAAAAAAACAAAAAACCCTTATTTAATTGCTAAAGTTATCTTATAGAAAAATAATAATTCTAACCGTTTAAGTTTGACTAGGTACAGGTGGCTACGATGGCGAGATCAAACCGTAAAATCTCATTAGACGATAAGTACGCACTCGACACCACACGCGCTTATATCACCGGTATTGAGGCCTTAGTGCGGCTGCCTATATTGCAGCACCAGCGCGATATCGACGCAGGCCTCAATACCGCTGGGTTTGTCTCTGGCTATCGCGGCTCACCGCTAGGTGGGGTCGATCAGGCACTGTGGCAAGCACAGACTTACCTCGATCAACACAATATCCATTTCAAACCCGGTATCAATGAAGATCTTGCAGCCACTGCCGTTTGGGGGTCACAACAGGTCAACTTATTTGAAGGCGCCAAATACGACGGCGTATTTGGCATGTGGTACGGCAAGGGGCCAGGGGTTGATCGCAGTATGGATGTCATTAAACACGCAAATGCCTTTGGCACATCAAAATACGGTGGCGTTTTAGCCGTGGCCGGTGATGACCACGCGTGTAAATCATCAACACTGCCCCACCAAAGCGAACATATGTTTATTGGCGCCTCAGTGCCGGTATTAAGCCCAGCGAACGTACAAGAAGTGTTGGACTTAGGCGTTTTTGGCTGGGAGCTATCGCGCTATAGCGGCTGCTGGGTAGCCTTAAAAGCCATTACTGAAAATATGGATTCGGCTATCTCGGCAGAAATTGACCCACACCGGGTTAATATTGTTATCCCCGATGATTTTGAACTTCCCAGCGAAGGCTTAAATGCGCGCTGGCCTAGTACGCCATTAGAGCAAGAGTTTATTTTAAATAAATACCGCATTTATGCCGCGCGCAATTTTGCCCGGGTGAACCAGTTAAATAAGATTATTATCGATAGTAAAACACCCCGCTTGGGTATTATCACCGCCGGTAAGTCTTACCTTGATGTAATGCAAGCGCTCGACGACTTAGGGATTAACGAGCAACAAGCCGCCAACATAGGCCTGCGTGTTTTTAAGTTGGGTATGAGCTGGCCATTAGAACCCGTCTTAACCCACCAATTTGCCGAAGGCTTAGAAGAAATTTTAGTCGTTGAAGAAAAGCGCAGTATTATCGAGGATCAACTCACCGGCCAGCTCTATAACTGGCCAGTGGCAAAACGGCCACGAGTGATCGGTGAGTTTGATGAAAACGGCAACAGTTTATTATCTAACTTAAGTGAACTAACACCGGCAATGGTCGCCAGAGCCATCGCTGGGCGCATTGCACAATTTTATAACAGCGACATTATTCAACAACGTTTAGCCTTTCTCGAAGCCAAAGAGCAAGTACTGGCACAGCCGCGTAAAATAGCAACGCGTGTACCCCATTACTGCTCTGGCTGCCCACACAATACATCGACCAAAGTACCCGAGGGCAGTATCGCATTTGCCGGTATTGGCTGCCACTACATGGTGCAATGGATGGACCGCAAAACCGATACCTTTACCCAAATGGGTGGCGAAGGTTGTACTTGGATAGGTCAGGCATTATTTACTGAGACTAAACATGTCTTTCAAAATTTAGGCGATGGTACTTATTTTCACTCCGGTTTGTTGGCAATACGCGCAGCTATTGCATCGGGAGTTAACATTACCTATAAAATCCTCTATAACGACGCGGTAGCTATGACTGGCGGGCAGGCAATCGATGGCCAACTCAGTGTTGAACAAATTGTGTATCAATTGCGTGGCGAAGGGGTTAAACGCATTGCGGTGGTCTCTGATGAGCCCGATAAATACCCCACAGATTTTCCTCGATTTAAGGGCCTAAGCATTAGCCACCGCCAGCAGTTAGAAGAGATACAATTAGCGCTACGTGAAATAAAAGGCACTAGCGTTATAATTTATGACCAAACCTGTGCCGCCGAAAAGCGGCGCCGTCGCAAAAAGCAATTACTAGTTGACCCACCTAAACGGGTTTTTATTAACCAAGAGGTGTGCGAGGGCTGCGGTGATTGCGGTATAGCATCAAACTGCCTTTCAGTATTGCCACAAGAAACTGAACAAGGGCGTAAGCGCAGCATCGATCAAAGTGCGTGCAACAAAGACTACAGCTGCTTAAATGGCTTTTGCCCAAGCTTTGTTAGCATTGAAGGCGGACGCTTACGCAAAACTAATATCGCAGCGCCTCTAGAAGACACAGCCACATTGCCCGAGCCCCAACTGCCCACACTCGATAAACCATGGAATGTATTGGTAACAGGCATTGGTGGCACAGGTGTGCTAACCATTGGCTCATTGCTGGCAATGGCCGCCCATATAGAGCACAAAGGGTGCTCTACACTAAATCAAACCGGGCTTGCACAAAAGTTTGGCTCGGTAGTTAGTCATATTCGCATTGCTAAAAAACAACGTGATATTTATGCCGTGCGTATCCCCGCTGGCGATGCAGACCTAATGATAGGTTGCGACCTTGTTGTGGCGGCCTCTAATGATGCTTTAGCTAAATTACATTACAATCGCTCTCACGCTATTATTAATTCTCATGAATCGGCCACATCGGCGTTTATCACAGATCCCGATGCAGAATTTCCTGCAAAGAATATGCAGCAGGCCATTGTTGATGAAATAAAAAAAGAAAACAGCCACTTTATTGATAGCTCAACCATCGCCACACAACTGCTGGGTGACTCTATTGCCAGCAATTTATTTTTATTAGGCTATGCCTACCAACGAGGGCTAATACCGGTATCGAGCAATGCCATACAAGAAGCTATCGCGCTTAACAATGTATCAGTTGAATTTAACCAACAAGCTTTTATGTGGGGGCGCAGGGCCGCACATGATATTGACGCTGTCAAAAAAATAGCCTTAGGTGATCAGCCTCCACAAGGCCCATTAACTGAACTAGATGATATTATTGCATGGCGTGTTAACTTTCTCACTGATTACCAAGATGCCGATTATGCGCAGCACTATAAAATGGTAGTCGAGGAAACAAGAGCCGCAGAGCAGAAAAAGCTAGGGTTATCCAACCCTAAAGAGTTAGCCTTAACCCATGCGGTAGCGCGTTATTATTTTAAACTTATGGCGTATAAAGACGAATATGAAGTTGCTCGGTTGTACTCTAACGGGCGCTTTGAAAAAGACATAAAGGCGATGTTTGAAGGGGATTACAACATCCATTTTCATCTGGCCGCCCCGCTGTTTTCCAAACGTCATAAAGTGACGGGGCATTTAATTAAACGCCGTTACCCACAGTGGACACTACATTTATTTAAACTGCTCGCAAAAGCGAAGGCGCTACGGGGAACCCGCTGGGATATTTTCTCCTATACCAAAGAGCGCAGACAAGAGCGCCAATTGATTACAGACTATCAAGCGACACTGCATGAATTGACCACTAATCTCTCACCGAGCAACCATGCCCTTGCGGTAGAAATAGCCACACTGCCTAAATTTATTCGCGGTTACGGGCATGTTAAAGACAATGCCATGATCAAAGCTAAACAACAACGCACCCTTCTGCTCGATAAATTCTATGGCCGTGAAATACCTACCGTGCAGATTATGGACAAAGACGTCGCATAACTTACCAGGAGAAATACATGAGTGTTTTTTCATTTGCCGATTATGATCAACATGAAAATGTTATTTTTTTCAACGAGCCTTCATCGGGCTTAAAAGCGATTATCGCCATCCACAATACTCACCTAGGGCATGCACTGGGCGGGTTGCGAATGTACCCTTATGTATCAGATGAGCACGCATTAAGTGATGTGTTGCGTCTATCCCGAGGTATGACGTATAAAGCGGCGCTGGCCAATTTGCCATTAGGCGGTGGCAAATCTGTTATTATAGGCAACCCTGCCACCGATAAAACCCCTGCCCTATTAGCGGCGATGGGGCGGTGTGTTGACAGCCTGTGCGGCCGCTATATTGTCGCTCAGGATTCAGGCATTAATGTCGCCGATTTAAAAATCGTAGGTACGCAAACAACGCATATTTCGGGTATTTCACAACGCACTGATGACACAGGTCAAACACACAATGGCGACCCATCACCCTCAACCGCTTATGGTGTTTTTCTTGGTATTAAAGCGGCCGTGAGGCATCGCCTGGCGCGCGATGACTTAAAAGGTACGCGCATTGCGATTCAAGGCTTAGGCAATGTCGGCTACCGGCTGGCTCGATACCTTTATCAAGCAGGTGCCCAATTATGGGTAAGTGATATCAACACTGACAATCTTAATCGTGCACAACGGGAATTTGGCGCCAAAGTAGTCCACGGCGATGCGCTTTTTTCTCTCGATGTGGATATTGTAGCGCCCTGCGCACTCGGTGGCACAATCAACCAAGATACTATCGACCAACTAAAAGCCTGTATTATTGCCGGTGCAGCTAACAACCAGCTATTGGCCTTGGCGTGTGGCGACACACTACACCAACGGGGTATTTTATATGCGCCCGATTATGTCATTAATGCTGGAGGGATTATCGACGCCTACTACCTACACAATGCCAAAGCCTATAGCGAAATGAAACAACACGTTGAAACAATTAGCACAACCTTACACAACATATTCACTCAGTCGGCTAAATATAACCAACCGACACAAGCAATTGCACAGGCATTAGCTCAGGAGCGCCTCACTCAAGCTGCACCGGAAAAAATAAAAGCGATCGCTAATAGTTAATCCGTTACCGCTTAGCATATTATTGCGCCACAGCCCCATTAAAAGCACAATAAAGCCTAGCTAACGAACCAATAGTTAAAAAAAAGCGACAAAAAAAACATTATATAAGTAACACCGATAGAGGGGCTTGACTCATAGCCTTACGACAATGTACTTTAACGCTATCAGCCTATAATAATAAACCGTACCGTTTGAGAAACTGCGAATACGCTGAGTGTAGGTTATAGCCACCAAGCACATTGTACAATGATACCCAATCGATAGCCGCTTAAGTTATTGCTATTACTACGCCTGATCGCTAACACTGACCCAGCGGTTTTACAGAAAAATATTGCACACTTACTCATAACGCCTCACAGAATTAAGTGCGCAATAATCTGCTAGGAGTAAATGGATTAATGAATTTATCACCGACGATCGAGCAGCGCATGATTCAATCGACTGCGCGACAATTTGCACAGGATAAATTACACCCTGTTGCTGCCGAGCTCGATAAGGGTCTTGGTCGAGACACGTTTTTGACACACTTAAAACAATTAGCTGAACTTGGCTTTATGGGACTTAATATTAATAGCCAATACGGCGGCACTGAGGCCGGTGTTGTCGCCTTTAGTTTAGCAATAACAGAAATAGCGCGAGCGTGTGCATCAACCGCCGTCACCGTATCGGTCACCAATATGGTGGCTGAAGTTATTCAAGCAATCGCCAGCCCACAACAGTGCGCCGAACACCTCCCTAAACTCTGCTCAGGAGAATACCCCGCAGGGTCTTTTTGTTTATCCGAAACTACAGCCGGCTCCGACCCTTCAAGTATGACAACCCGCGCTATTCAAGAGGGCCAGGATTGGGTATTAAACGGTAGTAAAATGTGGATCACCAGTGCGGAATATGCCGGCATCTTTGTGGTGTGGGCAGTTACCGACCCCGATGCGCCACCGGGCAAAGGTATCTCTTGTTTTTTGATCGAGCGGCAGACGGCTGGCCTTATCATAGAAAAGGCCGAGGCTAAAATGGGGCAACACGGTTCTGCCACCAACGCTATACGCTTTGTCAATTGCCGTATTCCCGCTGCTGCCTTAATCGGAGAGCGCAACGATGGCTACCGCATTGCGGTTAAAGAGCTCGCTGGCGGTCGTATTGGTATCGGCTCTTTAGCGCTAGGGGTTGCAATGGCGGCAATGGATTACGCCACCGATTATATTCAACAGCGCCAACAATTTGGTCAGGCGATCAGTGATTTTCAAGGCATTCAATGGATGCTGGCTGATACATATACCGAGCTTGAAGCCGCACGGCTGCTGCTACTCAGTGCTGCCTGTCAACGAGAGAGCGACCAACCTTTTGCCAAACAGGCCTCAATGGCAAAGCTCTACAGTAGCGAGGCCGCCAATCGCGCCTGCTATAACGCCCTGCAATTAATGGGGGGGGTTGGTTACAGCCGCGAATACCCATTAGAGCGTTATGCCCGCGATGTGCGCATCACTACGATTTATGAAGGCAGCAGTGAAATTCAGCGCATTATTATTGCCCGCGATATTCTCAAAAATCATCACAAGCACTACCATCAAGACCCTACCTAGTCGATAGAACCACGGGGGTGTTCTGTGAGAACAGCCCTGTTTAACGTCCACATAATACTACATTACAATGAGAGCACACCAATGACACACAAAAAACGCATTGCAATAATTACCGGGGGTGCATCGGGCTTAGGGTATGCCTGTGCACAACAACTGATTAGTGCCGGCCTACAGGTTGTATTGCTCGATATTGATGAACGTGCCGGACAAAACGCTGTCGAGAATTTAGGCAGCGATAGCGCATCGTTTTTATCCGTTGATGTGACCGATGAACAATCAGTTAGCCAAGCGTTAGGCCACGTTATTGAGCACCAAGGTGCGCTGCATGTGTGTGTTAACTGTGCAGGTATTGCACCGGCTAAAAAAATACTCGATCGCGATAACCAACCCATGCCACTGCATGATTTTGCCAACACGATCAATATCAATTTGATCGGCACCTTTAATGTCGCACGTTTAGCCGCACAAGCAATGGCCAACAATACCCCAATTGGTGAGGCGCAAGAGCGAGGCGTTATTATCAATACCGCCTCGGTCGCCGCCTACGAAGGCCAAATAGGGCAAAGTGCCTATGCTGCGAGCAAAGCAGGTATTGTCGGTCTTACCCTGCCCATGGCCCGAGACCTCGCAAAAAGTGGTATTCGTGTTAACGCGATTGCACCGGGTATTATGGGTACTCCCATGTTATTGGCTATGCCAGAAGCTGTACAACAAAGCCTCGTTAATCATGTACAATTCCCTAAGCGTTTGGGTCTACCAGAAGAATTTGGCCGGCTGGTTATGCATATCATTGAAAACAGCTATCTCAATGGCGAAACCATTCGCCTAGACGGCGCAATACGGATGCCACCGAAATAGTAGTCCTCAACACAGCCCTATTAACCATGACCTGTAGACACTGATGATTATCCTTGTTACGACATTTATTAGTGTCTTCGCTTTAGTATCTGCCTCTCTAATCATAGCCTCTATAGCTAACACTAAGAGGCAACAAAAATTCAATGAGAAATACTTGCAGTTTCTTCGGCAACACGAGGGGGTAGCATTATTTTGTTACACTAATCGGCTGGCATTTTGTGGTGCCATTGAATCAGTGATAATCCCCCAACTTGATAAACATGTACAAATCGTTAAACTCATCGGCAAAGACCCGCAAACGGATCTCGATAAAGAGTATATTGCGCATATGCTATTCAACCTAAAAGAGGTAGGATTCCCTAATGTGATGAGGATTGTTAATGGCCGTGTCATTGACCGTTCTCTGCATAGGCTCATCTACAACTCAATCAACAATAATACTGCCAATAAGCTACCATTATTGGTCAATAATGCACTTAACGCATTAGGCAATACACGATAGGCATAAAGAATGAATGCTGCACTTTACGATATAATCCATAGCTTAGCACTAGATATAACCAACGCATCAGCGACTGAAAATGATCAAGCAGGATTAGATGCCTATGACACATTAAAAAAATTGTGCCACGACCAAGAAAGTAGTGACTTAGACCACCCATTACAATGGGAGGCTCTGGGTGATTTTTCAGAAGACCACCTAGAGGCTAACGAGGCCTACCAAAAAGGGTTAAACTGTGCAATCAAACTAGCATTGCCGGAGTATTGCGCATCGCTAAAATTGGCAATGGCAGAGCGATTCTTTGAACAACAGATGCTACCAGAGGCCCAGCGGCTCGCTCTAGAGGCCAGTAGTGACGCTGAAAATATCGATGATGATATACTAAAACAAGCCATTAAGGCGCTACTTAATGATATTGATCATCACTAAAGTATACCATTACTCAGTTATTTATTGCCAAACGGCCATCAAACTATTGCCAAGAATGACACAAAAAATATCTTCAGTGCTAGGCATGCTTAACTGATCACATTTTAGTGCACAAGCATTTTATTTAACGATACCCAATCTATGAATTCAGTAAGGTTGTAGCCAATGCAGGTAATATGCGCCTTACTAAAACACTACTCTTTGTAATTAAAAGTCGCGCCATATAATACTTTTCGTATTATTTCATTGTACTTATTCTGCTGTAATTGCAACGCTATTATTTCTTTCATAGGATTGATCGCATTATATATTTGCACTTACGGAAGAGACCCTATGCGTATCAATATCAATAATAAAAAGACACGGCTTATATTAACAGCGCTATTGTCGGCTAGTATCTACGGTGGATGGGCTTACTATGTTAATTATGGATCCGAATTATTATTCTTAACCGTTATAATACAGGTTACCTGTAGTTTTATTGCAGGTTATTTTGTTGCCACTATTGTAGAAAAAGTATTTTCCCTTACTGCGCCCCCATGGCGATACCCTATTGCATCTTTGGCCCCGTATAGCATTACCTTGCTACTCTTTGCTTGTATACATCATTTTGTAGGCACAGAGCATATACTCAAAACACTTCTTCCTAATATTATTATCGGCACCGGTTATTTTTTAATCTACTGCAATACGCTAGAAACACTGTTTAAAACACAAAAGACTGAACTGTGCAAAAAGGAGATTAGCGCATAATGGATAATCATTATTCACCTAAACAGATCTTTGGCACTCGCCGTTATGAGTCACTATTTGGTCGACTACTGCCTGTCTTAGACGCATCAGATGTAGCAGAAGAACGAGTAGCCTCATCCTCTCCTGATTTGAAGGTATTTCGATTGCGGGATGTTTTCTCTGAAGGTAGTGTTTTTTTAGGCTTTGGCAGACCTAATGTATTTTTAGGTTTACCACGAGTTAATGGAGGATTTGATAAATTTGATGCTAAATCTCTAAAGCGAGCTAAGTCTACAGTGATTAATACCAGAGGCTGGGCACAATCAGGCCTTTTAATACTGCTTAATTGTACAAACCAACAAATTGAACAGTTAAAAAATGCAGCTAAAGCATATACCGATACCAAATCGTGGACTTGTGTCAATGCTAATTGTAAAGTACTTAGCCAAGCTGGATTTAAAAGCGGAGAGCAGGATCTTACTAAATTTTACTTCCCGATGGCATTAGCACGCCAAATAATACGCCATGGATTGCAGTTTAAAGGAGAAAAAGTAGATATTGAAATTGTTAAAACTACACCAAAATATTTGGAAAACTTTGGTCTTTCTGTTATTAAAGCACAATGTTTAACACTTTGCCGACACGCAAGTAGAACATTTAACAAATATCGCAATGAATTTATCAGAAGTCAAAAAAAGCCCCTCGCGAAACCACCTCTAGCCTCTAATCAGGCAGAGATATCAACAAAACCTCATCCGCATATCACAAAAAATTGTTCTAACAAAAAAAATGATATTACTTTTTTAGCCAGCGAACCCAGTTTATTAGGGGTATGGTTAACCATCTTGCTAGGGCCTCATACATTATTTCAAGTAAAGAGTTTAGATATTGACGTCAATAAATTTTTACCAAAGAAATTAACTGCATTTAGCGCACCAAACCCTACTATAGCCACAAGATTAAAACAATATCTTTTATTCTCACCTATAGTTGTGAAGTTTTTACGTTCACACTTGATGCACTCTAATTTAATGATTGAAAAATACCCCCAGCATGAAGTATTCAATATGCTAAGAACCTATAGTAAAGAATCACCTATAAAATATAACATTGTTATAACAGGAAAATCGATCAGTGTCGTTCGGCTAAATGTAAAGTATCCTTTTATTGACTGGATACTAAGCAAACACGTGCTTACCTCGGGCTATTCTAGTGATGTTCGATTTGCCGGTGAAATGTGGAAAGACTGCAATGGTAAAGTGTATATTAATAATAACTCAGGAACCTATACCCCATCATCTAACTCAGCTCAACAGGCCGCTATATACTTAAGAAGTATATTCACAGAAGTGCACTTTTTTGCACAAGAAACTTTTGCACAAGAAACAATAGCTAAGCCCGTAATGTAATAAATGCACTTTTTGCATCATCGTTAATACATCAATTATAAGTGCACACTCAGCTTTTCTTTTATATCATCAGAGATGGGCATCGGTTGTTGACGCTGGTAATCGTAGTGCACCATCACCGCACGGCCACGGGCGCACTCTTGATTGTTTTGCATCACTTTTTGTGCGATGGTAAAGGAGCTATTGCCAATTTTCTCTATGCCTGTTTCAACCATCACGTTATCGTGGTAATAAATTTGTGCTAAAAAATCAATTTGTGTGCTCACAATAATCAAATTCCATTTTTTAATATCAAGATCTGGTACAAAAATGGTAAAAATATCACGGCGAGCTGACTCAAACCAATCCCCTAGTTTGGTATTGTTAATATGACCCAGCGCATCGGTATCTGTAAATCGTGGTGTAATTTCAGTATAAAGCATAGCGAACCTCTTCTTTTTATTCATTATTATTCAATGTTGCAATCAAGCCAAGCAAGTAACGAGTTGATTCTTATATTGAGCTGTCAGTGTAGCAATTCAATGGCGACTGCGGTTGCTTCACCACCGCCAATACATAATGTCGCCACTCCACGGGTTTTATGGTGTTGTTGTAGTGCATGCAATAAGGTCACAACAATGCGTGAACCTGATGACCCCAGCGGGTGCCCTAATGCACAAGCACCGCCATGTACATTGACTTTTTCAGGCGCGAGTTGCAGCGCTTGCATTGCCGCAAGAGTCACTAATGCAAAGGCTTCGTTGATTTCAAACAAGTCAACATCGTCTTTCGCCCAGCCTGCTTTTTTTAACACTTTGTTAATTGCATCAATCGGTGCAATCGTGAACTCCGCAGGCTGCTGTGCATGGGAGCTATGGGCAACGATACGCGCGATCGGTGCTAATTGGTGATGCTTGGCGGCCGCCTCGCTCATGATCAACAACGCTGAAGCACCATCGGATATCGAGCTTGAGTTAGCCGCGGTAATAGTGCCATTTTCAGCAAAGGCTGCCCTCAATGTGGGGATTTTTTCAATATTGGCAAGCCCTGGCTGCTCGTCGGTATCGATAACATATTCACCACGGCGCGATGTCACAACGACAGGCGCTATTTCGTTATTAAAATACCCTTTGCGAATAGCCAGTTGGGCGCGCTCTAATGAATTGATGGCAAAGGTATCCATTTGTTGCCGGGTAATTCCTAATGTGTTGGCCGTTTGTTGAGCAAAAGTACCCATCAAACGGCCACTGTCGGCATCTTGTAGGCCATCGTAAAACATATGATCCAACAGCTCACCATGCCCCATACGGTAACCACCGCGCGCTTTATTGAGCATGTAGGGTGCGCGGCTCATATTCTCCATGCCACCGGCGACAATCACTGCATCGGGGTCTGCTTTTATTTGATCATGTGCCAACATAATCGCTTTCATACCTGAGCCACAGACTTTGTTGATGGTAGTACAAGGTAGACTATTGGGCAGCCCTGCGCCCAGTGCCGCTTGTCTAGCAGGTGCTTGCCCTACAGCGGCAGGCAGTACACACCCAAACAATAATTCGCTGACCTGTTCAGCGGCTAACCCTGAACGCTCAATAACCGCTTTAATAGCAACGCTCCCTAAAGCGGGCGCACTAACACTACTCAAACTGCCCTGCAGCCCACCCATCGGGGTACGCGCTGCACTAACAATCACTATCGATTCACTCATACTATTTCACCGTTCATGTTATGGCTTAAATGCGTGTTAACTTAATGCTAGACTGACCTTGGAGGCAGGTTCGCGCGCTAGTTCTGTACATATAGTGCGACCCGCGTCTACCAATTTGAGCAGATCAATACCGGTGCTAATACCTAGGCCGTTGAGCATATACACCACATCTTCGGTGGCAACATTGCCACTGGCACCACGTGCATAGGGGCAACCGCCAAGACCGGCTACTGCACTGTCGATAGTGCTAATACCCATCTGTAAGGCGGCAAAAATATTGGCCAGTGCCTGCCCATAAGTATCGTGAAAATGCACGGCAAGTTTTTCTATCGGTATGTTTTGGGTGAGCGCTGTTAATAACTGCTGTACTTTACCGGGTGTACCCGTACCGATGGTATCGCCTAGAGAAATCTCACGGCAGCCCATCGCCAGTAGGCGGTGACAAACCGACACCACACGATCGATGGCAATAGACCCTTCATAGGGGCAACCGAGCACACACGACACATAACCTCTTACCGGTATTTTTTCTGCTGCCGCAGCGCTCATTAACGGTTCAAAACGTTGTAGGCTCTCATCGATAGAACAGTTAATATTTTTTTGTGAGAACTCTTCAGAGGCGGCGGCAAATACGGCCACTTCATTAACGCCGGCGGCCAGTGCACGCTCAAATCCGTGCATATTAGGCGTTAATGCACTGTAAGTGACTGGGCTATAGCGTTTTATATTCTCAATCACCTGCGCACTATCGGCCATTTGTGGTACCCACCTTGGATTCACAAAGCTACCGGCTTCAATATAGGTAACACCCGCTAATGCCAATGCGTCAATCAACGCTACTTTTTTATCGCAGCTAATGATGCGCGTTTCATTTTGTAAACCATCGCGCGGGCCAACTTCAACGATAGTGACCTGTTCTGGGAGCGCATTCATTGTTCAGCCACTTCAAGATCGACCAACACTGAGGCCTCATTAACCATGTCATCGCAGGCAAAAAAGACGGCTTTTATGGTGCCATCGGCGGGTGCATAGATAGTATGTTCCATTTTCATGGCCTCTAGGGTAACTAATGGATCACCGGCTTTAACGGTATCATTGACATTCACCGCTATTTCAATAATGCGGCCATTCATAGGTGCTGTGACACTCCCGTTAGCCGCCGATTCATCGGTATGACGAGTATCAGCTTGAAGGTTCTCAATCTCACTACGCTGACCCTCGCAGTACAGTGTTAACCGCTGGTCTAATGGATAAACACTAAAGCGATAGTGTTTATGATCAATCGTGGCGGCTAGCTGGTGCTGCTGGAGTACACCACTGACAATAACCGGCGGCTGCTCAGCACACTGCATTTGAAAACGACTATTACTAAAATGATCATCGATATAATCAACCGCCAACGCTGTAGTGATATCGTGTTTGTGATCATGCAGCTGTAATCTATCTTGTGCAAACTCGTTTAAACGAAAACCCTGATAGATACGCCACGGTGAGTAGTGATCATTTGACACAGGCTCTTGTGGGTCTTTATTGAGCAATAAAAATAGCGCGGCGGCGTATATTGCCACAGGGGTATTATTTGTAAGAGCACTCTCATTATTAGCCATTGTTTGTGCAAATAAGTGCTCGTGATGGGTGTCAATAAACCCCGTGTTTAATTGGGCCTCGTGAAATGCCGGTATATGAATGAGTCGCTGTAAGAATTCAATATTAGTGTGCAGACCCACTATATGATAGTGCGCTAGAGCATCACTAAGATGTTTAATCGCGGCAGCGCGATCCTCGCCCCAGACAATTAATTTTGCAATCATAGGGTCGTAAAAAGGCGTTATCGTATCACCTTGTATTACACCACTATCGATACGTACATAGTCATTGAGTGCGGGAGTTTTGAGGTAGTGTAATGTACCGGTAGCCGGTAAAAAATCTTTTTCGGGGTTTTCTGCATAAATGCGTACTTCAATGGCGTGGCCTTGAATCTGTAAATCTGATTGAGTGAGTGGCAATGTGCCGCCGGCAGCAACGATCAATTGCCACTGTACAAGGTCCTGCCCGCTAATGGCTTCGGTTACTGGGTGCTCGACTTGGAGGCGCGTATTCATTTCCATAAAATAAAAAGCACCACTGGCATCGAGTAAAAATTCAATAGTCCCTGCACCAACATAATTTATGGCCTTGGCTGCCTGCAATGCAGCCTCGCCCATTTGTTGGCGAAGCGCCTCACTAAAATCAGGGGCAGGTGCCTCTTCAAGTACTTTTTGGTGGCGTCGTTGAATAGAACAATCACGTTCAAATAAAAATACACCATTGCCGTGGCTATCACAAAAAACCTGAATTTCGATATGGCGAGGTTGCAGTACATACTTTTCAACTAACAACTGGTCATTGCCAAACGAGGATAGCGCCTCACGCTTGGTTGATTTAAAAGCGTGGCTAAAGTCGGCCTCAGACTCAACCACACGCATGCCTTTACCACCACCACCGGCAGTGGCCTTTAGCAATACAGGAAAACCAATACCTTGCGCTGCGCGTAAAATAACAGCCTCTGTTTGATCTTCATCATGGTAGCCCGGCACCAGTGGTACGCGAGCCTTATGCATAATTTTTTTAGCGGTATCTTTAGCGCCCATGGCCTCAATGGCCGATACTGGCGGGCCAATAAATACAATGCCAGCTTCGGCACAGGCACGCGCAAAGTCCGCATTCTCAGACAGAAAACCATAGCCTGGGTGAATCGCCTCTGCGCCACACGCTAGCGCGATTGAAACAATTTTATCGATCAATAAATAGCTTTCACTGGCCGGTGCAGGCCCAAGGCGATATGCCTCGTCAGCCATCGTGACATGAACCGCTTGTGCATCGGCATCTGAGTATACAGCCACCGTTTTTATACCCATCGCGGCTGCGGTACGCATAATACGACAAGCAATTTCGCCGCGATTGGCAATAAGAATCTTGGTAAATACAGTAGTGGCAGACACTAGGTTATTTGCAGTCATTCGATGTTATCCAGGCAGGTGATCGTTTCTCAAAGAAGGCACTCAGCCCTTCTTGGCCTTCGCTCGATATACGTAGCTGTGCAATTAATTCTTCGGTATAGCCCATCATGTCACGATCAATTTCACCGTGAGCAACACGCTTTATCAATGCTTTTGTTGCTTTGATCGCCTCGGGCCCATTATTAATAATTCGATGAGCGATACTATCGCCTTCAGCGATAAGCGATTGTGCATTTACAATATCATGCACTAATCCTATCTGCTGGGCAGCTGCAACTGGAATGACTTCGGCGGTGAGCAGATAGCGCCGCGCTTGGCGTTGCCCAATAGCATTAACGACAAACGGTGCAATCGTCGCTGGCGCCAAGCCCAATTTAACTTCGCTTAAGCAAAATGTTGCCGCCTCAGAGGCAATCACTATATCGCAGCAACACAACAACCCTACCGCACCACCATAAGCAGCACCTTGCACCAGTGCAATAGTCGGCTGTGGCAGATCATTAAGTGCATTCATTAGGCGAGCAAGTTCGTGGGCATCGGCTAGGTTATCATCATAGCTAAGCGCTACCATACTTTTCATCCAGGCAAGATCAGCACCGGCTGAGAAGTGCCGACCTTCAGAACGGACAATAACAACGCGAGTGTTTTTATCCTCGGCAATGGTGTTTAATGCACTGATCAGTTGCTGAATAAGCGATGCACCAAAGGCATTGTGAGTTGCCGGGTTGTTTAATACAATGTTGGCAATACCATTATGATATTCAATATGCAGTGGACTATTCATGGTGTTATCTACCATTGTTAATTACATTCTAAAGACACCAAATTGTGTCTCTTCACGAGGTGCATTAAAAGCAGCAGATAGCCCTAGCGCGAGTGTGCGACGGGTTTGTGCGGGGTCAATAATACCGTCATCCCACAACCGCGCGCTAGAATAATAAGGGTGGCCTTGGCGTTCGTAATCCGCCAGTATAGGCGCTTTAAATGCCTCTAATTCATCTGCACTGAGCGATTGCCCTCGCTTTTTTACTGCGTCGTTTTTAATTTGTGCGAGTACACCGGCAGCTTGCTCGCCCCCCATGACAGACAAACGTGCATTGGGCCACAACCATAAAAAATTCGGATCATAAGCACGGCCACACATGGCATAATTGCCCGCGCCAAAACTACTGCCTATTAATACGGTTAGCTTAGGAACTTTAGCGCATGCGACTGCTGCTACCATTTTCGCGCCATTGCGAGCAATACCGCCAGCTTCGTATTTCTGCCCTACCATAAAGCCGGTAATATTTTGCAGAAAAACTAACGGCGTATTACGCTGCACACACAGCTCAATAAAGTGCGTGCCTTTTAAGGCAGATTCAGAATATAAAATACCATTGTTAGCAATGATGCCAACCGGATAGCCATGTATTCGAGCAAATCCGCACACGAGTGTGGTGCCATAGCGCGCTTTAAATTCATCAAGCTCAGAGGCATCGACAATACGGGCAATGACTTCGCGCACATCGTAGGGCTTTTTACTGTCACTAGGAATAATGCCGTATATTTCCTGTGGGTCGTATAGCGGCTCGATGGGCTTGGCTATATCAACACTAAGCTGTTTAGGTCGATTAAAACGTGCCACGATTTGTCGAGCAATTTGCAGTGCATGCTCATCATTTTCAGCTAGGTGATCAGCCACACCGGAGATACGGGTGTGCATATCACCCCCACCTAAGTCTTCGGCACTGACCACTTCACCGGTGGCAGCTTTAACAAGCGGCGGGCCCGCTAAAAAAATAGTCCCCTGATCACGCACAATAATGCTTTCATCAGCCATGGCAGGTACATAAGCACCACCAGCCGTGCAAGACCCCATTACCACAGCAATCTGAGGAATGCCTTGAGCAGACATATTGGCCTGATTGAAAAAAATACGCCCGAAGTGTTCGCGATCAGGAAATACATCGTCTTGCCGAGCTATATTGGCACCACCGGAATCCACTAAATAAATACAGGGCAAATGATTATGCTGCGCAATGGCCTGTGCACGTAAGTGTTTTTTTACCGTTAACGGGTAGTAGCTTCCGCCTTTGGTGGTCGCATCGTTGGCAATCACCATGCACTCTTGGCCACTGATACGACCAATACCACAAATTAAACCCGCCGCAGGCACCGCTTCTTCGTAAACCTCAAAGGCAGCCATTTGTGATAATTCTATAAAGGGGCTGCCGGTATCTAACAGCTGTTGAATACGCTCGCGTGGCAATAATTTACCTCGGCTAAGGTGGCGTTCACGCGCACGCTCACCACCGCCTTGTTTGATAGTGGCAACCTGTTTGCGCAAATCAGCCAACAGTGTTTGCATCTGCTGCTGGTTTTGTTGGAACGATTCACTGTGCGTATTAATCTGGCTTTGAATAACGGGCATTTGTATTTCCTTAAGCTAGGCCAATCGATTCAGTAAATGGTGATAACATGTCTATGTGGCACACCTACTAAGTCGTTTCGCGAAATAGTTCACGCCCGATCAACATACGGCGTATCTCAGAGGTACCTGCACCAATTTCATAGAGTTTGGCATCACGCAATAAACGACCCGTAGGATAGTCATTAATATAACCGTTACCCCCCAGAATCTGTATAGCATCAAGTGCTAACTTTGTGGCCGTCTCGGCGCAATATAAAATAACGCCAGCGGCATCTTTGCGCGTGGTTTCACCGCGATCACACGCGGCAGCTACAGCATACAAGTAGGCTCGGCTCGCATTAGTGAGCGAATACATATCCGCTACTTTACCCTGTATAAGTTGAAATTCACCAATTGCCTGACCAAATTGTTTGCGATCATGCGTGTAGGGGATAACAACATCGAGGCAGGCCGACATTATGCCTGTGGGGCCACCGGCTAACACGACTCGCTCGTAATCTAAGCCGCTCATCAACACTTTCACCCCTTCGTTTTCACGACCTAATATATTCTCTTCGGGCACTTCGCAGTCTTGAAAGACGAGCTCGCATGTATTTGAGCCACGCATACCGAGCTTGTCGAGTTTTTGGGCGCGAGAAAAACCGGGGTAATCGCGCTCGACAATAAACGCGGTAATACCATGGGCCCCTTTAGTGGTATCTGTTTTTGCATAAATAACGTAGGTGCTTGCCTCTGGCCCATTGGTAATCCACATCTTATTGCCATTTAACACATAGCGATCACCTTTTTTCTCGGCGCGCAATTTCATACTGACTACATCAGAGCCCGCACCGGGCTCACTCATTGCCAACGCGCCCACATGCTCGCCGCTGAGTAATTTGGGTAAATAACGCTGCTTTTGGGTGCTGTTGCCATTGCGGTGTATTTGATTAACACATAAGTTGGAATGCGCCCCATAAGATAACCCGACAGAAGCCGATGCACGACTGAGCTCTTCCATGACAATACTGTGGGCCAAATACCCCATACCCGCACCACCATACTCTGGTGATACAGTGACACCCAACAACCCCATGTCACCAAGCTTAGGCCACAAGTGCGCAGGGAATTCATTATCGCTATCGACTTGTTGAGCGTAAGGTGCAACTTCGTTGCGGGCAAAACTAGCCACCTGTTCGCGCAGCATATCGATGGTTTCACCATGGCCGTAATTTAAGGAAGAAAACATAAATGACATACCTATATCCCTCACTTGGTCGTGTTAATCTCATGAAGTGCGTCAAGAAGACTTTGCTCAACGCCATTAAGCTCAACTAAAATGCATTGAATATCCTGTAGCTGTTGTTCAAACACTGCGCGCTTTTGTTTCAGTATATTCAGCAGTAAATTGAGCTGTTTTTTATTACCACTTTTCGGGTCGTACAAACTTAGGGTTTCTTTAATTTCTTTTATACTAAGACCAAGGCGTTTACCCCGCAGTATCAGTTTTATTTGAACGCGATCACCTTCATTATAGATACGCCGTTGCCCTTGGCGCTTAGGACTTAATAAGCGTTCGTCTTCGTAAAAACGAATAGTTCTTGTCGTTATATCAAATTCTTTTGATAGTTCAGAAATCGTATATTCTTTTTGATTTTTTTCAGCCATTAGACACAATCTTCCCGCAATAATGGCTACTATAATTCAGATTTACGTTTACGTAAAGGTAAACATTAAATATAAATAGCCCCTCTACAGCACAATCGTTGTAATCATCATTGTTTTTCTGTGTTTTTCTGGACAGGCAGGCGCTAATGGCTGCCTCTACTACCGCACTGACTGATGGCGCCACAAAAGATGTAAGAATGAACCATTATTGAACGCTCCCCGTATAGGGAATACATCAAAAGTAATGCATCACCATGAATGTTGTATGAGCCACCCAATGTGTATCTACCGTTAGACAGGCGTATTATTAACATTCAAACTGCACACCGCATAATAGAAACACTGAGAAATCCTATGCTATTAATAAAGCCTCGCCTGCCGGCAATGCCTTTATCAAATGTACACTTTTTCGCAAGCTGGACACTAGCGGTTATAGCAACACTCCCCTTTGATGTCTTCGCCAATGACAAGCACTGCGCCCCATGGCTTGATCATCGCATTGATAAGTTACACGCCGACGGACAGCACGATGTGTGTCAATTGAGCGCAGGCCGGCCGGTACTATTGGTCAATACGGCCAGCCATTGTGGGTTTACCCACCAGTTTAGTGCGCTAGAGTCACTTTATCAGCGCTACAAAGCAGACGGGCTAGTGATTATTGGTTTCCCGTCTAATGATTTTAATCAAGAGGCTGCCAGCGCCCAAGAAACAGCCACTGTCTGCTATACCAATTATGGCGTGAGCTTTCCCATGGTGAGTGAAGTCAGGGTTAAAGGCACTAAAGCTCATCCCATATTCAAACAGTTAGCAAAAGAGCAAGGTTCCCCTGGATGGAATTTCACAAAGTATCTTGTCGACCGCAACGGCAAGGTTGTCGCTACATTTTCTACTCGCACATCGCCTGACTCATCAGTAGTGAGAAAAGCCATTAACTCGCTCTTATAGACATCATTGTATTTCACCCTTTTGCCCCATTAACGCTTATAATACCTGCCGCAGAACGTTCAACATTGATCAATAGGCAACCATTGCGCCTTACCCTTATAGACCGGAGACACAGTGACCATCGATAGCTGGCTATTATTTTGCTCTATTGCCTTTGTGGCAACTGCCAGCCCCGGACCTGCGGTACTACTCGTCACCTCTCATAGCCTGCAATATGGCCCACGCCAATCAATGGCTACTGTTTTAGGCAATATTTCAGGGCTGTTCTTGATGTCATTGATGTCGGTATTGGGGCTAAGCACTCTATTACTGTACTCGACAATAGGGTTTACGCTAATTAAATTAGCCGGTGCAGCCTATTTGATCTATTTAGGTATTAAGCTATGGCGCGCGAGCGGGGTTCAGGTGAACCACCCAGTAGGTACACGATCCTCGGCCCCGTGGTTGACACTTTACCGCCAAGGCATAATGATTGCGCTTACTAATCCCAAAGCTATCGTATTTACCACGGCCTTATTCCCGCAATTTATTGTCACCACAGCCCCGCTAGCGCTACAATTTACACTGCTTGTCACCACGTTTATGGCGCTATCCTTTCTGTGTTTAATGACCTATAGTGTGATGGCAGCACACACTAAAATGCGTACTAAAACCTTATCGCGCCAATGGCCGAGTAAATGTCTAGGCGGCGCTTTGATCAGTGCCGGTATCAGTATGATTTTTGTCACACAAAAATAACAACGCGGTTAACACATTTTGCAAGGCACACCATTGACACCTGAAACTATTCTCAACGCACTGGATTTATTCGGTATTATTGTATTTGCTATCAGTGGCGCGCTAGCTGCTGGTGAAAAGCAAATGGATATCTTTGGTGTGGTTGTACTGGCGATGGTCACCGCACTCGGTGGCGGCACGCTCAGAGATTTACTGCTCGACAGTGGCCCGGTATTCTGGGTGGCTAACCACCGTTATATTGTTGTGGTAACACTGGCCTCGGTGCTCACATTTTTTATGGTTCGCTGGGTCCCGATACCGCACCGGTTTTTATTGTTTGCCGATGCCTTTGGTCTTGCCCTGTTTACCGCGATTGGCACAGCAAAAGCACTCGCGATTACTCAGTCCGGTGTGCTCTCGATTGTCATGGGTGTCATGACTGGTGTGGTCGGCGGCATGATCCGCGATATTGTTTGCAATCAAGTGCCACTAGTGTTGAGGAAAGATATTTATGCAACCGCTGCACTGCTTGGCAGCGGCCTTTATTTGCTGATGGATTATGCAGGTTTCGGCAGTAATCACGCACTTGTCGTTTCCACTACGGGTGCATTATTGCTGCGCCTAGCCGTTATTAAGTGGAAGCTGACACTGCCTGATTTTATTTCAAAACCACACTTTAAAAAGTAGCTGCTCTATTGCTCTATGCAGGAGCATTAAGCTCAAACGCATCAGTAAGAATATCAGGAATAGAAGCACCGTGAAAAAAGCATTGTTTACGCAGCTGCTTGATCATTGCAGGTGAGCCGCATAAAAAAACCTTCCAGCCTTTTAGCTCGGGGTGTTGCTGTAACACTATGTCCACTAAATCACCGTGTAAATAGTGGCTGCCGGCCCCATTATCGACAGCTTGCTCAGGTAAGTGCTTTACCACCGCTATAGCGTGAAAGTGGCTGTATTGCTGCGCTAATGCCTGTAGCGCCTGCTGATAATATAGCCCTTCAGCTTCAGCGGCGGCTGTGTAGCAATATATTGGCTGGGTGTGCCCGCAGGCCAATGCCTCTTGTAAAATGCCATATAGCGGTGCTAACCCGGTGCCTGTCGCCGCCATGAGCAACGGGCTGTCATGGTGGTTACTGTTATAAAAGCAGTGCCCGGCAGGTTTTGATATTAGCAGCTCATCACCAGTGGCGACTTGAGTATGCAACCATTGACTCACTACACCCTGCTCGTGGCGCTTGATATGCAGCTCAATGACCTTTTCAAACAGCGTACTATCCTCGATGCAACGGCTGGCAATTGAGTAAGAACGCCCCTGCTGTTCATCGTACCAAAGGGTTATATGCTGGCCGGGAAACCACGTCGTATCGACCGCTAAGCGCAGCCCCATAACGGTATCGTTTAGCGGCCATTTGTCGACAACTCTAGCGGGTAATTGCAGGCGTTCACCAATACTAGAAAGTGCCAGCGCTGATGTGGGATAACAGCAGCAGGCGAGGAAAAAATTTTGTGCTTTTTGGCTTTGACTTAACCCTTGCTGTGCAGCGGGAGGGATATCACCATCGGCACGCATAATGCATGACTGACAAACACCGGCCCGACAGCTAAATGGGATTTTAAAACCTGCTTGCTCTAATGTTTCTAATACGTTGTCTGATGCAGGCACGTTAATAGTCTGCTGTTGATAGGTTATTGTTGGCAATACTGATCCTTTACACTGACAAACCCGTAGAAAATGTTGGGAAAATTTGATTAACTCTGTATAAATACTGTAAATACATAACATAAGTATACATATAGAGCGATTAGAGCTATCGCAATTAGCCCTGTCACCCTATAGTATAGCTAACAGGTGCAATCGTGAAGGTTTATGCACTCACTGGGCAAATTTATAGCACTTTTACAGTGAAAAATGCAAATATTTCAATTTGCTAATAAAAATTGCTGATAGTAAGACTAAACTATTATTAGTTACATTTATCTGATGAATAGGTATTTCAGGGTAAATGAGTTGCTTATGCCGTTCACAAGCAATACATTCTTTGGGAGAGCTATGCTTGGGAGTTAGTTATGTTATATCACGCTTATGAGCTCAATCATGCCGTTGTGTCACCCATGAGGCACTGGGTGGATCTAGGCCGAATGGTAATGGAGTCACCGTTGAACCCTGCGGCCTACACCACCATGGGGAAATCAGTGGCCGCTGCGCTGGATTTATTTGAATCAGCGACCAGACGCTATGGCAAACCCGACTGGGAAATTACTGAAACTAGCATTAATAGCTATCCCGTACCGATTACCCCTCGTTCGGTGTACTCAAAGCCTTTTTGTGATGTGATTCACTTTAAACGCGATGACGATGCGCTGCATGAAGCCCACGGAAAAACCCCTACTGAACCACGTGTATTACTGGTAGCACCGCTATCGGGTCACTACGCCACATTGCTGCGCAATACCGTGCAAGCATTTGTAGCAGACCATGAAGTGTATGTAACCGATTGGGCCGATGCCCGCAATGTGCCCTATGCAGATGGCCGTTTCGACCTCAATACCTATATCGATTACCTCATTGATATGTTTGAGTTTTTAGGCCCAGATATTAACGTGATTGCTATTTGCCAACCCGGGCCTGCTGTTTTATCGGCAACGGCACTGATGTCGGCGGCCAAGAGCGAGAGCCTACCTGCCACCATGACTATTATGGGCTCACCCATTGATACTCGCTGCTCACCCACTGTCCCCAACCAATTGGCAGAACAAAAGAGCTATAGCTGGTTCAAAGAAAATATGATCTACAGCGTACCTTGGCCCAACAAAGGTGTTATGCGCAAGGTGTATCCGGGATTTATTCAGCTCAGTGGTTTTATATCAATGAATAAAGATCGGCATATATCTGCCCAATGGGATTACTTTCAGCACTTAGTGAAAGGTGATTGCGACAGCACCCAAAAACACCGCCGTTTTTATGATGAATACTTATCAGTACTGGATTTAACAGAAGAGTTCTACCTGCAAACCATTGTCGATGTTTTTCAGGAGCACAAGCTACCCCGAGGTATTTTTAAACACCATGGCGAACTGGTCGACCCTGGTGCTATCACCAAGGTCGCATTGATGACCGTAGAGGGAGAGCTTGACGACATTTCAGGTATTGGGCAAACACAAGCTGCCCATAGTCTGTGTAAAAATATTCCCGAATCAATGCATTATGATTACATTCAGGCAGGCGTTGGGCATTATGGTGTATTTAGTGGCACACGCTTTCGTACAGAGATTCGCCCTCGAATATGTGATTTTATTAACAATTATTTCAATAAAAAGAAAGAAGTAGCATTGAAAAAGAAAAAGCCTGAGCTGTTTGTATAACTTGAGCATCAATGCTTACCAATAAACACAGCCCTGCTTATCGATAAAAATCAGTAAGCAGTATTATAACTTTTGATATAGCGCGCTCAGTAGCGCGCTATTTTTTGTATCACGCACTGCATATCTGTATATAAGCACCTACCCAAGAAGTATCTAGTTGGCCCCTTCATGCGCTGCCACTTCGCCGGACACATCGGCAACACTAGGGTCATTTGTGGCTTCGGTATAGGCTTTAACATATTTTAATTCAACTGGGTAATTATTTACCATCCAGTTAAAATAACCATCGCGAAAATAAAACACTTTTTTAAACCCCCATAATATAGAGGTTGCCGCAGCGTAGGCACTGCGCACACAGTTATGGCTGTTACAATAAAAAACAATGGGCGTGTCACGGGGAATATCAGAGTGATACAGCTGCTCAAAGTTACTTAAGAAATCCAGATGCACAGCACCTTGTATATGGCCAACCGACCAGTTTTCTTCACTGCGCACATCAATAAATAATGCCCCGTAACCATGCAATTTATAGGCTTGCTGCGCATTGACAGTAATAGCACCTTGAATACCACTTGGCGCCTCACCTGAAGCATAGGTTACATTAATGTGAAGTAATACGATAAAAAATAACAGTGATGAGATTATTTTTTTCACGACGACACCTCTTTGATTGGGAATGTATTGAGCATCAACACAACCATCGACAGCGACTAAGCAGGTATCCTCGTTAGATACAGCAAATAAGCTGCTGTAGATTAAGTATAGCCACAACACTTTCATAAGGTATTCACTTTGACGATAGTGCTAGGACAATTAACGACTAACGGACACTCGTTCAATAACTAAAAATACATTGGCACGCCATTTCTCAATGGGTTTTTGACAGGCTCATTGATGTTTTTTTATCAACGGTAGTATTTGGGGGATCGACGGGCACAACAACCCAGTAGCGAGTTACTTTCTTATTATTGAATTCAATATGCAGTGTTTCTTTTGTAACAGATAGCTTACGTGATCGATATAACAGCACCAGGCGCGTACGTTTAACATTGCGCCGCTCAAGGGTGTATGAAAAAAGTACGTTATTATTATCATCTACTGTCTGTTTTTTAGGGTAGCCAATGTGCGTTAACACCCAGTCATCGGTTGTTTCACCGACAACAATGTTGTTGAGATTATCTTTATTAATGACCCGGTTATCATCGACAACATATTCGGTTTCGTCAATATCAATAACCGCGCAACCGCTGATTAAAAAAAATAAACATATCAACCCTGCTTTACAAGCACAGCCAACAATGTATTTTTTATCGATACAATAGCGGATCATATTAATTGCCGCACAAGGGCATTACCTAATTGACCATTGACTCTGATGTTGAAGCAACAGAAGAGATAGGACGTACTTTTGGATCGAGCTTACCTTGTCGGTGCAAGGCAGACATTAATGATACTTCAGCGTAAGACAAGCCACATTGTTTAGCAACCGTATCAACATCGCCGCCTTGAACCAGTAATTTTTTTGCCTTCGACAAAACCACACTATTGCCGGTATCGGTATGATCACTAGATTGCAGTCGCCGCTCCAGTGCCATTAAATGCTGACCCATACCGATAGCACTGCTATTGGCGACTTTTAAATCATGCTGTAAACGCGAAATTAATGCAGACAATTCACGTTGTTTACGCTGATTATAAAAAAATACCGCTACAGCAATAAAGCCGGCAATAGCACTCATGCCTACAGCAATTAATGGTAGCTGAGTCGACAGTATTTCAGTCATGCTATTACCTCTTTAGCTCTTATTGATACAGTTATATACGCTACAATATATACACACTACGAGCACGGATCAGCGCATAGATACATTACATATCTTCTTCAAGTTCAGCCCACTCAGCTTCGGTTAATAGTTTATCAAGTTCGATTAGAATAAGTAACTCATCGTTTTTATGACAAACACCTTGGATAAACTTAGCGCTTTCATCATTCCCGACATTGGGCGCTGTCTCGATTTCAGATTGGCGCAAATAAACAACCTCAGCCACGCTATCCACAAGAATACCAACCACATGGTTATCCGCCTCGATAATGACAATACGGGTATTATCTGTCATTTCACCAGGCTCTAAGCCAAAACGATGTCGAGTGTCGATCACTGTAACAACATTACCACGAAGGTTGATAATACCTAACACATAAGGAGGCGCACCAGGAACTGGAGCGATTTCTGAATATCGCAACACTTCTTGAACCTGCATTACATTAACACCATAAGTTTCACCAGCTAACCGAAATGTTACCCACTGTAACATTGGATCATCACTGACTTTTGTTTGTGCATTACTCGCCATAGTCATAACGTCCTCAATAAATTAAGTGCCGAAAAACACTCGTCATCTACTTCAATATAGTTAATCACCAGCGCTCTGCCAGTTATTTAGCCAGAAAACACTATTAATTCCATCCTTGTTATAAAAACACTAAAGGCTATAATAAAACTTATGTTTTTTTAGCATTTTTATCATTTTTTTCTAATTGCTCGCCTAGGCTGGGGATATCCAGCAGTGAACACATATGTTCTTTTATTGTGCCTGCCAACCACTCACGCTGGCTGCGCTGGACACGCCAGTTAACCTCATCAGGTGATACACTAATAGGCTGGTTAATCGTATTAACCGCTAGCCCCCAAGGGCGACCATTGATCGATAATACATACTCATATTGTTCTCTTATCGATGACTGGTAGCGTTCCGGCATAACAAATTGTGCGGTATCAATGACACGTACTTTTCCATTGGGAATCGGCTGAAGGCCGATAAACCAATTAGCCTGCCCAAATAAAGGTGTCATCTCACTGTTAATCGGTTGAATTTGTCCCAGTGCAATTAAAGGCACAGCAAGGGTAAGGTCGGCCACATCAACTAATAAAATATCGAAGCGCTGTTGCGCCCAATGGGGCCGCCCATTATCTAACCATTGGGCGCCAAGAGGGGTATTCTCAAGCACCGTTGTCAATGCTTCTTGGGTGTCAGTGACAACCGTAGGGCTCTCAGGCTCACAGACAGTGAACGTGTCTAACGCAGTATCACTGGTTGTTGGTGTTGCATTTGGTAATGGCGTATTAGCCGTTGCATTGAGCAACAACTTTTCTAATCGTTCACGCTGTTGCTCGTAAGCGCTGGCGGCCTCGCTGCTTTGTGTCGCATCTGTAGCTGATGTTTCAGGTAAAGCTGCTGAGGGCTTTAATAAAGACGCTGAGGGCTTTAATAAAGACGCTGAGGGCTCTGACACAGGCTCTGTTGTAGTCGCTAAAGGCTCTGTTGTAACCGCTAAAGGCTCTGATGTAACTGCTAAAGGCTCTGTTGTAACCGCTAAAGGCTTTGATGTAACTGCTAAAGGCTCTTCATCAAGGTAATTCAATTTAGGGAGTGATTTATTATCACGTGGTGCTTTTGGTGGTGTTTGATTATCACTCGATAAGGCAGCTGGTTGGTTCTCAACGGGGGCATTCGTCGTCTCGGATATTGCAGTATTGATACCGCGAGAAGGCGTTGTAGTTTGAGACAACGAACCCGATAGTGCCGTTATTGTGGACGGCGACTCAACAGGAGAGTCGTGTTTTACTGAGGGCTCGTCTATCGCTGAGGGCTCATTTGTGGCTAAAGGCTCATTTGTCGCTGAAGGTTCATTTGTGGCTGAAGGCTCATTTGTGGCTGAAGGCTCATTTGTCGCTGAGGGCTCATTTGTGGCTGAAGGCTCTTCATCCCCCACAGACACAGTGTCAGCTGTAGGCTCTTCATCTGTACTGGATAACAGGCCATCAAAATAGTTATCAAGATGATGCTGAGGTGTTGA
>Ga0193959_1000038_pt1 | contig 56143 bp, 68 predicted proteins | sample FB_2_MG_FD_140333 | JGI IMG/M metagenome (GOLD analysis project Ga0193959, IMG submission 140333) | Microbial mat bacterial communities from the Broadkill River, Lewes, Delaware, United States - FB_2_MG | ecosystem: Environmental > Aquatic > Freshwater > River > Microbial mats | place: USA... | reverse complement strand
GATACAGCTTGGATTAAGTTGAAATTAAAAGAAAATAAAGGCTAAATGAAGCCTTGAAGATAAATAATATGAAAAAGGGAGGTAGGAGTGAATGCTAACTCCCTTTTTTTAAAAACATACAATAGGATGGAAGTAGATAAAGTATACAGACTAAAAAGAGGTAATCAAGCACAAACAGTAGGTTTGATTATAAAAGGAGAAACTGCAAGCGTACAGGTGTTAGGTAGTCAAGCTAAACCTAGTCAATTAACCGATATGGAAGATTGTACAGATGGAGCAGTTTTAGATAATGGTTCATGGTCTTTTTCTATGCTTCCTGAGTATGTTTATTTTTCAGGTACTGCAGATTCTATAGAGATAATTGGAATGAGTGTTGAAGATTTAAAAATTACATTCTGATGGCAGAAAAAGGATTATTACTAGGCAAAGGTTTTGGAGGTGGATCCTCAATAGCAGACAATACCACAGAACCAAATTTTCCGTATAAGAAAGCAGGTGCTTTTGAGGATAGTAATCTATCTCAAGACCCTGATGGTAAATTAAGAGCTACTACACAAATAGTAGCGGAACAAGGTATAGATACTATTCAAAATACAATTGAATTAGGTGATGGTCTTGGAATTGGTGCTTCAGGTCCACAGCAAGTCAATAAGTCAAAAGTTACAGGTGTAAAATATCAGATTCCTTATCAAGAACTTGATAAAACTGGTACACAAAAAACAGTTGAAATTGAAGTAGGCCCAGAAGCACATGCAGTTAGACAGCCAGTTGATGATACTATACTATCTCCTGGCGTTCCATTTGTAATAACTTCTCCATCAAATGATATTATAAATGCGGTTTTCTTTAAGTCGAATGGAACACTTACAAATTTTAGATACAAAGTTGTAAGTGTTACTACAGGCGAAATTGTAGATAGATATCCTGATAAATTCAAATATGAAAAAGGTGAAGGTATTGAATTAACAGGAGCTGCTATCCATAAAATTGATCTTTATTTTGTAGAAGGTGCAACACCAGATAGGTTTTTACAAGGTCAACAATTCGAGGTTACGCTTGACTGGGATACAGGAGTAAATGCGCTATTAGGCCGATCAGATGGCATAGCATATTATGAGTATGATTTCCAAATATTTGAATTTAAAAATATTGCTACTGAAGAATATGTTGATAATATAGTATCAGGACTTACAGATGGAAGATTTTTAGGTAAGTTTGCTGATTTGACTGCATTACAAACAGCATATCCAACAGGTAATATCGGAGATACTGCAACTGTTGTATCACCAAATAACAATATGTTCTTCTGGAATAATGATACACCTGCATGGGAAGATTCAGGAACTGGATACGTAGGTGATATGCTTAAAGCTGTATATGATCCTTCTGGCAAAGCTGCGGATGCATTTAGTATGGGAAACATGGAAGAAACTTCTTCTAATAAAGTCCTTACAAATATAGAAAGGCAAGAAATAGCTGCTAATACAGGTAAAGTAAGTTTTCCTGAAGCTCCTGTTGATGGGGATTTATATGCTAGAAAGGATGGGGCATGGGAAAAAGTACCTTCGGGAGGTACTGTTGTCAACAAAATGACAATAGAACCAACATCCAATATAGAGAATTTAGATGTATCAAGCTTATCTCCATTAGGTGTTTTATTTGTGAATAATGCATCCAACAGAGAATTAAGAAGTCTTGCAGGAGGAGTTGATGGGGATATTATACACCTGATACATCTATCACTTAACAATTTGAAGATTAAGAACCCTGACTCTTATTCAGGACAATCAATAGCTACTCCTGGGGATGCGGATAGAACACTAATGGATTATGGTGGCTGCACACTTGTTTATAGTTCACTATTAGGATATTGGGTTGCCACTGGATTGTATTATTAAAATATTATTTAATATTTAAAACACCATAATAGTATGCCAAAAACAGCATCACAAATAGTAGATAGAGCGTTGACCTTAATAGATGAGGTTCCAACTTCTTTTGCTACGGCTGCAACTACAGAAACATCTATAAGGCAGCAGGCATTAGAAATATTGCCTGAGCTTTGTAGAGACTTGATTAAAGAATTACCTTGGGGATTAAAGAGATACTTGGCTCAGCCAGGAATATTAGTTGAGGATCCATTATCTAGTGGAGAAGATCAATCTGCTTATTATAAACAAAAGGTAGCGTTTCAAGCACCTTCTGATTTTTGGGAATTAGTATCAATAAGATTAACAGTGTGGTCGAGACCTGTAACTGAATATATTTATATCAATAGTGAAAACTATCCAAAACAGAATAATCCTTTCACAAGGGCAGGTAAACAATCCCCTGTAGTGGCATTAAACAATACAGCTTCTGGTGGTAATGCACGAATAGAATGTTTTTCTGTTAATAGTGGAGATGTAAAAACATTAGCTAATTTTCAATACGTATCATTTGATAATGTACCTGATGATATAAGCAATACGTGGCCAGACGAACTTTTTGATGAGGTTACAAAGGCATTAGCGACAGAGCTTCATTTAATAAAAGGAAGATTGAATGAAGCAGGAGTAAAAGGACAAGAAATTAGTAATGCAATAGAACAACACGAATAATTAAATAAAGATAAGCTATATGGAAGTAGTAAAAGCCAATGGTGTAAATCGTTTCTCTAATGGAATAGGTTTACAATCAGAGAACAACAAAGGAGTACAAGGTGCTTCTACGTTAGGAATTAAAGAGTATGGAGAAGGATTATCTCATACAACTAAGATTAAATTAGAAGACTTTATAGTAGGTCCTTTAGCAGGTGCTGCTGCTGATTTAGTATTAGTGCCAGGAACACCTCTTTATACATTACCAGCAGGCTCACAAGTATTAGAAGTGAGTCATATTAATGTAGGTCTATCATGTGCAGGTACTGCCGTAACACCAGAACTTGGATTAGGTTCAGTTATTGGAGATGGTAGTGCAAATGCAGATTTAGGTACTGCTGGAGCAACATTAGAAGATATCCATGAAGGATTTGATGTTGCTGATACAGAAACAGGTGCAGAAGTTGAAAATGGTCCTGTAGGTGCAACTGCTGGTATTCTTACTGGTATTTCTCTTAATAAATCAAGTGATGCAAAAACAATTTACTTAAATTGTGCAGGTACTTGGAATGAAGATAACGTAGGAAACTTACTTGCTAATGGTGAGATTACTATTGTTTGGAAAACTATATCATAACTTTATAAATTCAAAAATATGTTTTCAAAGAAAATAGAAGATATGGAAGAGGGTAAGGAAAAAGAATTGTTGAAAATTCTTGATGGCAAAGCAAAGCCATTCTTGCGCAAATGTGACGGCTATGCCGTTAAAGTTGAAGAGGATAAAGAAATCAAATACAAGGATTATAACGACCAAGAACTTACATTAAAAGTTCCAGAAGGTAGTTATGTAGTTGTAGGCGAAGATTCTTGCTATCCAAAAATAGTAACTTCAGAAGATTTTGAGTCTAAAAATAAATTTGTCTCTGGTGAAGAAAAGCCTAAAGAGAAGAAAAAAGAAAATGGACCTAAAATAGGAATTGCATTAGTTAGTGATCAAATGGACGAAAACTAATGGATGTAGTTATAAACATACCAGTATCAAATGTCCAATATACCACATGGTTGAGGACATCTTACATTGGATTATCATTAGTATCTGATGCAGGGACTCCTAATGTTGAACAAACTGAATTAGGAATAGATCAAGAGGATGCGTTTATAAATTTCTTAGATGAGGCAACAAGAGAGGTTGCTAAATATTTTATATCAAGACAAGGAGATGTGAATGGTGTTCCTTTTGAATATGATGGCACGAATGCAGTTTATCGATTCAATGAATGCGAACCGATTTTAAAACAAGCATTATCAATAAAAAGTGCCTTAAATGAAGATGTTAAAAATGCAATATTTTCATGGGTAGCTTATTTGTGGTTCAAGCACAAAGGAAATGATTATCATGTATCTGCTTTAATGAGCAAACATAAAAAGCTAATAACAGATATACAAGGACATTTACATAGATTACACGATTGATTATGGCAGGGAATAATTTACAAATTGTTAATACAGGTTTAGATCATTGTTATCTAAATGGAATACCTATTGTAGAAGCTGAAATAGATATAAGTGATGTTTATAAGAAGGTTGCTCGTATAAGTTCTTTAGCAGTACAATCAGATATTTGGTTTAGTAACCATACAGAGGCTCAGAAAAGATTCGCTGAAGCACATGGAGAAGGAGATAGGATTACTAGAGATTTTCTAGAAGAAGGAGCAAGGGAATTATTACCTATATTCAGTCCATTACAAAGATTAATTCCAGAAGGTTCTTATGACTCAACACCATTAGAGTATGAGTTTAAAGGACAAACTTCTGATTTTAGTTGGACAAATCCTGATCCTAGTAATATATTTGTAAATAGTATTCAGATAAAGTGTATTAGTGGATATGGAGATATAACATATAAAGTTGATGGTATAGATCTTGGTACCATATCTCTACCTGTAACTAATGGTGTTACTGAGGAATATATAGCGTATGATTTAGGTGGATATCTAGGAGGAATAGGTAATTATGTAAATTGGACAAATAATAAAAATCTAAGGAATAATAATTTATCTCAACTTATTGAATGTTTAATATCTGAGACTAATGGAGCTTTTGTTTACGATGTTAAAATATGTGCAGTTAAATATGATGCAATCGGATGGATAAAAGCACTTACTCAAGCTGGAGATGCGTATCTTCCTTCATATAAAGATAATATCAGAATAAGCCATTTGATTCATGATTTCTGTTGGAATAATAAAAACCTAGTAAAGGTAAATGGAGCTACTATAAAGCATAATTGTGGAAGTGCTTATGTTACCATAAGTTATAATGGAATATCAGGGACAGAAAGATTTATAGATAGAAATACAGTAGGTGAAGATTATTTTGGAATAGCAGATGATATTACTTCTGTTTCTGTTGAATTGAGAGATGCTACAGATGATTTTAATTATGACTTCATAATTAATACAGAACTTCCAAAGGTAATACCAAGCCCACGATTTGAATTTGATACAAACTGGAATCCTAATAAGATTATTTATAGATATCAAAATATGGATACTCGTGTAAATAAACTTAATTATACATCTGAAACATTAAAAGATATTAGAGTAGATCCTAATATCTTTGATGAGGTATTAAAATATCTAAAAGATGCGTTAAAGAATTATATTCTTAAAGAGTTATATTTAACTATAGGATATGATAAAAAAGCTGTATATTACAATTCAGAATACGAAAAGAGTCGTAAGAATGCTAAATTTTGGGTAAGAAGCGAAAAAGGATTACAAACAAACTATAATTATGCCGGAGTTTAATAATTACATACATACCCCAGAAGGGATTAAAGATGCATTACGTAGAAACAAAATGCAAGGTCGTAGAAAAATTGGCCTCCCTATTAATGCCATAAAGCCAAGAAATGATTATTCAGAGTTTCTGGAGGTATATGTGTTTGAAAAATTAGGAATGACTCCAAGTGCTTTATTAAGAAGCTTGGAGCATCAATACTATGCTGAACAAGATTTTCGAGAACGAAGACAAAGAAATATAGATTTTACTAGAGGTAGACATTTTGGGGAATTAGTGTATGATGCAGAATTAAAAAGACATATTACACAGTGGCAATATCTTCAGAGAAGAAATATGCCTCCTTTGACATATAATGTAGTATCGAAGTTAGGACGTTCTATTGTAGGTCAATTCAGAGAAGTAAATACAGGCAATGTAGTTAAATGTGAAAGTAAAGATGTTAGAGGTCAAGAATTAGCTCATATCCTTACTGAGTGTTTAAATCGAATTAAAAACCAAAACAAAGCCAAGCAAAAGGATGCTAGGAATATGAAGGAGATGCTTCATTCTGGAAGACCTATATTCAAGGTTTTATGGGGTAATAAGAATAACATGACGAAAACCGACATACGTTTTCGTGTAGTTAATACTTCAAAATTCGGAGTTAATCCTGGCATAACTGATGAAGACTTTGCTAACTTAAATACTGCTTATGAAATCCACGATACAGATCTTAATGATATTGTGGAGATGTTTGCAAAAGATGATTATGAACGTGGAATAGAAATCAGACAAGCTTACGTTAAATATCAAGGTGATGAACGTAAACAGTCTACATATAGTTCTCAGTCATATGATGGTTCAGAATTAAGAAATTTATCATTCTATACACAAGGAGTAGGAAATTCATCATATCGTTATTTTGAGATATGGACAAAGATTAGCGATTATGAAGCTTCCACGTATGATCCATTAGAGGTGCCAGGTAATGATTTCAAAACATATAAATGGCAAAATCCAGAAAACGTCAAGAAAGAAATAGACGCACTTAATCAAGAACGTATAAACAATTCAGAAGCAGATATAGATCCAGAAGAGTTACTTATACAATTTGATACTAAATTCAGAAGTAGATGGTATGTCTCTTATGTAACTCCTTGGGGTTATCTTTTAGATGTAAGAGAAAGTCCATACAAAAATGGTATGATGCCTTACGTGATGCCAGCTCCAGATATTAATGGAGAGATGTGGGGATTGATAGAAGAGGTTCTTAATGCACAATTAAGTCTTGATAGACAAATCTTACAAGCAGACTCAATAATCTCTAATGCTTCAAAAGGAGTATGGTTAATACCTTCAGATGCTGTTCCTGATGATATGACTAATAAAGAATACATTTCTCAAATTAAAAAAACAGATGGAGCTGTAATAGTTCAAACTAGAGATGGTGTAGATCCTCAAGAAGTGATGCCTAAACAGGTATATGCAAATGCTGCAAATGTAGGTAATCAAGTACAACAGATGGTTCAACTTTATTCTGGATTAGTAGATGAAATAAGTGGTAACTATGGAGCAGCACAAGGACGTTCTGACAGTTCTGCTAAAACAGCTACAGGATATGCACTGGAAAGTCAAAATGCAGGTCTTAATATCAGAGATACATTTGAGACTTATCTTGATGTATTACTTCAACGAGATGAACTTATTTTAATGTTTATTGAAGAAGGATATACTAAGCAAGATTATCTTAAAATAACTGGAAAAGATATAGATCCAAAAGAATTAAAACAATTTGAATTTAGTATAGAGCAAAGTAAAGGAACTAACTCTCCTGCTCATAGAATGGCTTTAGAACAAGAATTATTGCAACTTGTTTATAATCAATTAATGCCTTTCGAGGTATTCTTAGATATTTCTAATAATCCTGTAATGGTTCAGGCAAAACAGAAATTACAAGAGTATAAGAAAAATCAAATGATGGCAACACCTCCTATACAAGGAGGAGGAGCACAACCACCTGCTATGCCTGGTATTAATCAAGAGGTATCAGCAGAGAGTTTAGCAGATAAACAAATGGAAAAAGTATCAGGAATAATTTAAGAACAAATGTACACAGTAAAACCAAAAGGAATAAATATAAGGCAAAATGAACGTAATGTACCTGATGGGTTCTTGCAAGAATCCATTAATCTACAATGGAGAGATGGTGTTTATAGACCTATTCCTGAAAGATTATTTTCTGGTATTCTAAATACATCCGATAAAGATGAGATAATACTTCATAAAGTATCTGACGAAGATAAAATCAATGTATTAATGTTTGATTCATCAGTATTAAAATGGTTTGGAACTATAGAGAATGGAGTGTATACAGAAAAAATAACTCCAGAAAGTATTCATAACTTTCCAATTGTTTCAGACTTTAGTACTTTATCCTTTATTATATTAAATGGTATTATATACTTTATGAATAGTACAGATAAATTCTATTATAACGTACAATTTGATGAAGTTAAAAACACATATGAAAGTACAGATATGTACTCGTGGAAAAATTTGCAACCTGCATTTTATACAAATAATATAATTATAGGTGTATCAGGAGGAGATGGAAATGATTATAGATTACTTACGAGATGTGGTGTTGTTTTAATTAGATATGCTTTAGAATTAAAAACAGGTGAAGTTATTCTTCCTTCTACAATATTTGTTCATAGTATATATGGATATAATTCAGTTAATAATGGAAGTGCAGTCGTTAAAGATGACTTAATAGAAAACATTCATTCATATATAGGAATAAATTTAGATGGATTTGATACAGAAATAGATAATGATGATATTTCTGCTGTAAATGTTTATGCAACAATTCCAGTTTATAAGACACAGTTTAATGAAGGTCCATCTTATGAAGCAACATCGCAACTTAAAGCTGGCATTCATGAAGCGTACAGTAATTCTGAAATGAAGAGTGATATTCAAAGACTCTCAGATGAAAACTTTTATTTAATAAAAACTGTTGGTTCAAAAGATTTAGGAAGTAGATACGGTTCAGTTCAAAAAAGTATATTTTTGTATGTAGAATCTAAAATAGGTGCATATAACTTATTAAAGGAACAAAATAGTGAATATTCTGTAAATGCTTCTACAATAGCAGCAGGAGAAGTAATGCCTATTGATAATTTTAGTTATCATAAATTATATGGAAATCTTACATCTTATAATGGAAGATTAAGTGTAAATAAACCTACTACTGTTTTAAGCAATGGATATGTGAGTACAATAGGTTTAAATTCTTCCTTTCCTTCACAAGGTAGAGAAGGATATGATGTAGAGACAGAAGATGGATCTATAAAAGTTGGAATGAGTGTTTCATCATTAAATCCTACAAAAGAAACTGGAGAACTTAGATTTAGAACAAGGGGTGTTATAGCATATCCAGATCAAAGAGCTTCAAAAGCTTTATTTAATATATTTGATAATACAAGTTATTTACCACCTACGTCAGATCAATTTCTTTCAATAGAATTAAAGAAGTTAGAAACTAAGAATTTATCATGTAATTTAGATTTCTATGATATAGATGATAAATTTTCTCTAAATAATATAGAATTTGATGGAAATGAAACAACTACTTTTACTATCACTTATGGAGTTGAATTAATATACAATTACTTATCTATTCAAGAAAGAGAATTTAATTCAGAGTCTTTGTATAATTCACAAAATAGACTTCAGTTTTCAGAATCAGGAGAATTTAGTGTATGGCCAGCTATCAACTCTTATAGAGTAGGAGAAGGTAAAATTCAATTTGTTGGGAGTAATTCAGTTGATCCGGCAAATAATGATTTTTTAGCTCCTCTTTTAATTGGTACATCTGATGGAGTCTATACGGTTAATTTTGATCCTTCTGGTATAAGTTTTATTCAATCAATAACAAAGGCAGCAAATATGCCTGCATTGTCTTCTGAAAATATACAGATAGACCAGAATCTTATATATATAAGTGACAAAGGTTTAATAGTTATTAATAATGGACAATTAGATAATCTTACTAAAAACTATTTCCCAGAACAAGGTAATGGAAATTTCCCTGATGCTAATATAGTGTATCCAAATTACGATATTTTGACAAATGAGTTTTTTGGAGGTGCTAATCCTTATATTATTTCTGATATTGTGGATTATATGAAAGGAGCAATATTTGCTTATGACGGAAGAAGAAATAATATATGGTGTAGTAACGCATTAAAAAACTTTTCTTTAATCTATAATCTTTTTACAGGGCAATGGGATGTGAGTACATATGTCTTTACTAAAGCAGTAGACTTTCTTTCAATTATTAACACTGTAGAAGGTGAGATATATAGTCGTTTTTTAGTCTTAAATAATGATGAAGAGTTAGATGTATTAAGTGGAGAAGATCCTTCTCAAGAAGTAGAAACTCATTTGCTTACAAGGCCTATTAAAATACAGACACCTGATCAATATAAAAAAATACAAAGATTGATTTCAAGATGTGAATTGTATAGAGAGAGAGGATATTTTACTTTTGGATTATGGGGCAAACAGGATTTGAATAAAGATAAAATTAACATACCTTTAATAGCATATAAAGATAATTCTACAGAAGCATTTCCTAATAATATACGTCAGGATATACCAGTTGGAATGCAAAAAGGTAAATATAAAACAATAACTATTCTACAGGGAGGGAAATTACTTCCTAATAGTAGTTTAAGTGGATTTGAAATAGTAGCAATTCCGATAGATAATAACATTTTAAGATGATAGATTATGGCACAACAAGAAATTACATTTAATGATAAAACGAATAAAGTCCCTATAGTAGAAAGGGAGAAACAAGTAGCAGCAGAAGATTTAAACGAAATAAAGGAAGTTGTTAATAAAAATGCACAAGATGCTGAAACTCGTTTAGATGATGCTGAAACTCGTTTAGATGATGCTGAAACTCGTTTAGATGATGCTGAAACTCGTTTAGGTGAAGTAGAAACGGATGTAGTAAATTTAGGTAATAATAAATCAGACAAGCCAATAACAGCTACAGAAGATAACTTGGTTGTATTTGATGCAAACAAAAATCCTACGGATAGTGGTAAATCTATTGAAACAAGTCTTAGTGGAGATTCTGGTAAAGTTCCAGATTCAAATGCAGTAAAAGCTGTTACTGATTCTAATAAGTCAGATATTGATAATAATATTGCTAGGATTGCAGTTAATGAAAATGATATAGTTACTTTACAAAACAGTATTAATGGATATCAACCTCAAGGAGATATAGCTGTTGCTGCAGATTTCCCAACACCGCTTGAGGTACAAGTAGGTCATTTGTATTACATTACTGCAAATGTTACGGATAATGATCCAACTAAAACTAACACAGGGCAGTCATTTTTAGCAGGTGAATCAATCGTATGGAATGCAAGTGGATCATGGACTAATTTAGGGCAGGGTAATTTAACTCCAGAACAACTTAATAAACTTACTAATGGGGCGAATTATTATGGAGAAATAAATTTAAGTTCTCCTGCTAAAACAGGATTGGTTGATGGTGCAACAGTACTGCCATTGGAAGATGGGGTATATACTAATTTTGGAGGATTAGAAAGAAATCAGGAACTTTGTGTATTTGTGTATCAATCTTCCGTATGGACAAAGAGCATAGTAAAAGGACTTAATAATATAATTACTTTAAATTTGAATTGGATTTCTGGTGAATTTTATGACGTTAATGCGGATGTTGGTAGTATTGGGACTTATTCAAGAATTTCATTTGATGCAAGAGGATATCAAGGATGCAAAATAAGTATGATTGGGAAAAGTGAAGAATCTGCTTTTTGCCACTTTGTAGATAATTCAGGAAATATTATATCATCATTTCAAACAACAGATGATTTTTACAAAGGAATTATCCCTGATAGCACTTATCAGATATTCCTAAGTAATCGTCATGCGGATATACCGAATCCATCTGTGAAAATTGGAAATCTTATTGATAAAACTATACCTTCATCATATATAGTAGAGAATCTAAAAAAATCAGCAAATGTATATGATTGGAAACTTACATCCTATTATAATTCATCAGCGGTGGAAGTTTTTGACACTGCAACTTACTCAAGTGTCAGTATTGATATTGAAAAATATGCCGGTATTTCAATATTTAGATATGAAGGGAAGAGCGAGTTGGCTGCTTGGTGTCATATTTTGGATTCTTCTAATGATGTTATTTTGTCATTTCAGACAGTTGGTGACAGATTTGAATTATTTATACCGCTTGATGCAAAAACACTATTGTTAAGCAATAGACATACGTCGGTTGAATTTCCTATTTTAAATTTTCAATATTTGTTAAGTCCTGAAAAATTGCCTTATACAGATATAGACATTGATTGGAGGGGTGGAAAATATTACACCAACTTAGGAGTAGAGGCATCTCAAGAGAATTGGGCAAACGCAAAATCTATAGATGTCACTTCTCATCAGGGTAAGAGTTTTATTTTTAGCGGCAGAGTTGATACTACGGATAGTGGATATTGTGTTTTTAAAGATGGTGGCGGAACCATACTATCAACATTCAGAACTACAAATAATATATTTACAGGTCGAATACCAGACACTGCGACAGAATTATTTTTAAGTAACAGGCTATTAAGCTTTCCATATCCAAGATTGCTAATAGATTATTCTTTGGATTCGTTTGAAACAGTCGCATCTTTATTAAGTATTAAAAAGACACTTGGTGTCGATTTTTCAGGGAAAACAATTGGATTTTTAGGGGATAGTATAACTGAGCAGAATCTATATGTCATGTATTTAGCAGCTGCTTTGGGTGCTAAAATAGTAAATTTAGGGGTAAGCTCAACAACCATAGCTGACAACCCTTTAAATGGACTAGGGGCATCAAGATTTATAACAAGAGTTATTCCTGCTAACTTAGCAGATGTAGATTTCTTAATAGTCTTTGGTGGCACAAATGACTTTACTTATGATTCAAAACCCATAGGCGACTACTATACAATAAGTCCAATATCAGGAGGAACTTATATAGGTACAACCAAGTTGACACCCCCAGTAGACAAAGACACATTTTCGGGGGCATTGCATGAATTAATATTAGAAATTCAAGCAGTTAAACCCTTAATGCCTTTTATGTTTGTTACACCTTTGCATCGGTCGACATATTCAGCAGGACGACCAACGTCAGCAGAGTCAAATTTGAATGGTGATTATTTGAAAGATTTTGTTTCGTCAATTAAAGAAATATGTTCTTTTTATTCTATTCCAGTTTGTGATTTATATTCTTATTCTGGTTTAGATTTTAAAAACATAGATATATCAAATGAATATTCGCAAGACAAGTTACACCCTAACGACAAAGGTGGATTAGTTGTCGCCAATAATATTTTTAAATTTATATCAAATATTTTTTTTAATTTTTAAAAAATACTTAAGAATTCACAAGAGGCAAGAAGCTGATAACAGACGATAAACTGTCAGTTTCTTAAAAATTAACAATTTTGTATTTAAGCAAAAAACCTTTACATTTGTTATATGTTTAACCTATAAATATTTACGACATGCCAAACGGAGTTCCAGAAGTACCTACAGATCCTAAAGATGGAAATGAAAAGATTAATCCACAAACTGATGAAAGTAACGGATAAATACATTTCAAAAGTGATAGAATTAGTCATATACGTATTTTTTACGTGTATGACTATATATCATTTTGCAGACGAAAGTAGATCTATCTTATTTAGTGTAATCTATTTTAGTTTAACTAATCTATCTGTAGTTAGTTTGGTGTTTTTGTTGGCATTTAAAAAGAAACAATTAACTGATAATGCAAAGAATGCTATAAAGTTTTATTTAATTTATCTTTTGGCGTTTACTGGCTTTTTGATAATTATAGGTATACATGCAAGAAGTTATGACGAATACATGGCAATAATGGGGAATTGTATAGGAGCTGTATTTTATGCTTCTGTTTTAGGTCTAATTGCTATATTAAAATTAATTATACATGGACTTAGGCGGAGGAAATAATAATATAGATGTTATTCGTGAAGCTCTTCAGTATGTAGTTTATATACTTGTGGGTGTGTTTTCTTACTTTGGAAAAAAAGCACTAAATGACGTTTCAGAACTTAAAGATAAGAAAGCTGATAAAACATATGTTGATTCAGAAATACAAAAACAGGAAGCTCAAAGAAAAGAGTTAGATCAACTAATCTTAGTTGAATTAAGATATATACGTAGGAAAGTTGATAATATGCCAATAAATAACATACCACCAAATGAAATAAAATCAAACTAAAACGTGAATGGAAACAACTATAGATAGATTAAAAAGAGAAGAAGGATTTTCTTCTAAGCCTTATAAGTGTACTATGGGATACTGGAGTGTAGGATATGGACGTAATCTTGAAACTAATCCTTTGACAAACGAGGAACAAATACGTATTATAGGCTATAGTAATTTATCCCCTAAAGATGTGAAAACGCATTTTGATAAGTTTCCTATATCTGAAAAAGATGCAGGTTATTTATTACAGAATGATATAACAAAAACTATTTTAGAACTTGATGATAAGATAGAGAACTTGGAGAGATATCCTGAGGAGGTTATAAGCGTTTTAATTGATATGTCTTTTAATATGGGTGTAAATGGATTAATGAAATTTACAAACACCTTAAAAGCATTAAAAGAGCAACGATACAAAGATGCTGCTAAGGAGATGCTTAATAGCTTATGGGCTGAACAGGTGGGAATAAGAGCAAAAAGATTAAGTGAGATTATATATAACGTGGAAGTATGAAATTAAGAGATGTAATAAATAAAGTACTTAGTTTTGCTTGTGGTAACGTAATAAAGCTCCCTCACTTTACAAGTAAAGAAGTTTTAAAATTAAGAATGGATGAAAACTATTTTCTTCACTTCAGAGTTCGTAATATAATGACTAAGAAAGAAAGGAAATTAACTCCAGAAGAGTATGAATCTAAAGCATGGATTATTAAACCATAAATAAAGAGATATGAAAGCAATAGAAATAATTAAAAATGGATTAAAACATAAGAAATCTAATATTGTAGCTATACTTATTTTTATAATGGCTATGGTTTTAGTATGGTTTGAAAAGGCAACACTTACACAGGTTTGTTTAGGTTTGCCTGTAATGTTTACATTCATTATGTATCCTGGAAGAAAAAAAGAGGAGAAGAAATAATGAAAAACTTCTTTCAAAAAATAGGATTAATAGTATTTATTGGACTTATAGTTTTAAATATGATATCTTATAAATCATGTTCAAACTATAAAGATAAATGTTACTTATTGAGTCAGGAGATAAAATCATTAAAATTCAAGTATGATTCTATTCTTGCTCTTCCTCCAGATACTATCACTTTACCTCCTAAGATAATAAAAGGAAAGGATTCTATAATATATAGAACAAGATGGCGAGATAAGCCTGTTAAAGACACTAAAACATATATGGATAGTATAATGAACGATTCTATCGATTTAAAGCTTCAAATCAAAGCAAAAGAGCTTTTTTCAATAGATTATACGTATAAACCTATATATAAATATCAAGAAAAGATAATAGAAAAGCCAATACCGTATCCAGTAGATGTATTTCAAACGGTAAATATACCTCAACAAGGAATATTTTTCAATGCAGGGTTAGGTTATGGTAATGAGTTCTCAGGTAAATTAGGTTTTATGTATTTAACAAAGAAACAAACTACCTATAGTTATGACTTTGTTAGGTATGGGGATACTAATATACATTTCTTGAGTTATGGTATAAAATTTTGATTTGCTCATATAATTCATATTTAGGTTAATTTTAAAAGCTGGGTGTATTAGTTTGCATTCAGCTTTTTTATCTTTAATTAATAGTATAGATATAAGAAAGACCTCACTAAATTAATAATGAGGTCCTTAAGGTGTTCGGAAATCCCGAACTACTGATTTACTTATGATCTATAATATTTCATTTTCCCATTCATATACTAATTTGTTTGTATTTTCAATTAATTTAAACCAGGATACTTCAACCTTTTTATTAAGAGAAAGATCTTTAAGATTCTTTTTGATCATATACTCAACTGCATTATATTTTTTATACTCTCCGTTTTCGTATATTGTTACATAAAACATCTTTCCATCCCAAGGAAATAAACCTGATAAACCTTCATGTATTCGGTTATCTAATTTTGGACATACTTCAATTACTTTTATCTGAATGGTTTGAAGAGAACCCTTCTTAGGCTTTTCTGTACTTAATGGTACTAATTCGTATATTTGTTTAGTCATTTTTCTTTTCCTTTCTTTTTGCTAAATAATAAGCAAATGCAACTAATGCAACTGCAGTAATGGCTCCTAGTGTAAATTGTGTATTCTGGTCCATAATTTCCTCTTTAATTATTTTTAGGAGATTTCAGTATTTGCATCCAATGAGTAGGACTATCTTTTGATGTAGAAATATAGCAATCATGAATATCATTCCACTTTGCAGTAGTCCATTCTTCATTATCTATAAAACAACAAATACGAGTACCATTAGGATTAAAATCCTCGTTAATCCATTCAGAATTATATCCTATAACTTCTATGTTTTTTTCCGGAATTGGCAATTCATCTTCAACACTAATCCACTGGTGCTTATCAAGTAATTCAAGCCCTTTAGTAATATGTTTGTTAAACTCTAGGGTATCTGCACTTAGATCTGCACAATTATCCATAAGTACATCAAGATTAAATATAACTTTCTCATGACTTATGTTGTTAATTAATCTAACTAGAGAAGTAATAAAATCATCTCTATCATCTGTAAGTATTTTTGAAAGGAAAGGGAAATCATCTTTATTATCTTTGATTGCTTCGTCATAATATTCATGAGAAAAATAATTATCAAGTGAAGCTATCTCATTTAATATATCTCTAACCTTGTCTATCTCTTCTTTGGTTGCTCTAGCAACTTTTAGTGTATGTTTTGTAGTTGGCATTATTTTCCTCTTTATAAATTAATAATTTCTTTACTTGTTACTGATGGATAATACCATCTCCATTTAGTTTCGTTTCCTGTCTCATTATAATCTATTAGAGTATCAGTATGAAAATGCCATTCGTCATCTTCAAAGTCGTAGAACGCTAAGCCATTTATATTATTTTCATCAATAACACAAACATCTACACTGTACTCTGGAACATCTTCAGAACGCTTAGGTTTGTCCGTAGCTGGCTCAAATAACATTATACCACAATTGCAAGCAACACAATTATTTTCAAGATTAGTAATATCTTCTTCATAACATTTACTTATGTCTTTCATTCCTTCTACCTTTATTATCTGAGTTGATAGAGCGTTACCGAATTTTTCATAACGCTCACATAGTATTTCATCTTTGATATAGAAATAACTATGATTTGGTCGTTTTGTTAGTTTTAACTTATTCATTATTTTTTATAATTATTTTAAAATAAAACTGGATAATCTTTTTCTACTTCTGATTTAGCATAACCAAATTGCTCAATATCTGATTTCTTTTGTTTTACTGAATCTATAAACTCAGTAGCAGACTTGTGAAAATCTTTTTTAATCTCAAACCCATATGCCTTGCGGTTAGATTCTATTGCAGCTACTAAAGTTGAGCCACTTCCAGCACACGGATCAATAACTACATCATTTTCATCTGTAAATATTTCTATTAGTTTTTTAAGTAGTTCTATTGGCTTTTGAGTAGGGTGTATTTTAGGTATATTTTTATTATCACGCTCCCAGTCGATGCAGTTCATTATCATTTTGCCATTATTATTGAATTTAGGCAACTTATCACGATAAAATAATAATCCATATTCACAATTGCCAACAACACGCATATTGGCTTTTAAAACCTGTGCAGAAAAGTTCTTACGAAAAACTAAATTTATATAATTTGGTAATCCATATCTTTTGGCAAGTTCTATTAAATTAAACTGTTGCTCAAAAGCACAAAACACAATCATACAAGGTGCTTGTCCTTTTGCTTTGGGTTCTTTTTTAAGCATCTTACTACAAAAGTGCATAAACTCAGCAGGTCGAAAGTCTTTGTCTGTATCAAAAAACTCTTTACCTGCTAATTCTGATTCTCCGTTTTTATTATCTCCGTCAACATACCAACTAGGATTGGATCCGTATGCGTTTTTACCAATATTATAAGGAATATCTGCAATAATCAATTGCGCCTTTGGTATTCCGTAAGTTTTAAAGTTTTGGAAATGGTCATTGTATAAGTTTGTTGTTTCCATCTCAAACCTCCAATATAATTAAGCAAGCAATTGCTGCTAATGAAATAATAATATTAACCCAACCAAAGAATTTTACTCCTTCACACCAACAACTATCAGTAATAAAGTTTTTCAATCCTAAGAAATATAAATATATTCCGTTGATGATACAATACAGAGGAAATAAAACACAAGTAAATATCATACCGAGTATTGCTATAAATGATAATACATATTTACTTAAGAATGCAACTCGCTTTTTTGATTTTAATATTCTGTAGAATTTCTCGCCTTTGCCTATTATTCTAATATAATAAATATGTCTATTGTCTGTACCTGATTTGATAATAAAAAATAATTTGCATTTAACACCAAATGCCTTTTTGCTGCTATCTACCCATTTTTTAGCCTTAAACTCTTTCATAAAGTTATAGAATAATCCATTAGCCCACATAACAATAAGACCTACGAATAACCCTCTGTCATAGTCTGATAATCCAAGCAAAATACAAGTATAATTTACTATCATACAAACTACAAACGAAAACGATAGCAATACTATAGATTTCTCTAAATTTTCTAATGCCTTTTTCATTACTTGTCCTCTCTTATAATTTTGTTTAAATATTTAGAATACTCGATGATTTTAACTTTTTGAGTTTCAAGAATACCTATTTTATTAAATATTCTTATTTCATTCTCGTTTAATTCTGTATTGACTTCTTTTGAAGTAGTTGTAAACTTTGTGTGATTAGCAATTCTTACTTCTTCCTTTAGTTGCGCAATCTTACAATCTATTAATGTAATTTTAGCTGCATCAAAAATTACTTGTTCAGATACATTCATGATATAATATTTAGGTTTTTAATAACTAATTCTCTATTCTCTTTTCTAAGTGCTTTAATACTCTTTCTCGCAGTCTTTAACTGGTTTCTGAGTTCATTATACACCTCATGTGTTTTAATCTCGTGTAACTCTTCCTTAGATAAGTATTATAGCTCTTCTATTCTAGCTTTAAGCTTTCCTAGTTCAATATCCTTCTTTTTTATGCTTTCATTTGCATACTTTAGTAAGGCTTCCAATGGAATCTTCTCTGGCATATCAACTAGTTTAAGCAAACTTTAAATAAATCTGGATTAACTTTAATAAACTCAATCCTATCGTTTACTCTCACTGATTCTGCATAATTAAGCTCGACAGAATACTTAAGTCTTAAATCTTTTAAAATTTCTAACTTTTCTTTTGCTAAATCAATAAATCCTTTTTTCATTGTTTTTCCTCCTGGTTTTTAGTTTATTTTCTTCTGCTTTTACCATTAAAATTGATAATATTAAACATTTCATTGCATCTATCCATAAATCTAATATCATACTTTTGGTTCATCATCTCAATAGTAAGATTACTTGTCATTATGGTATACCTTTTTTTTCTATACCTAGCACTAATTAATTCGTGCATTGGTGTTTTCTTAGTTCCAAAATCTTTTATTATATCATCTTCTGTCCCTAAATCATCAATACAAATCAGACCGTCACATAGATGTCTTATATCGTCTTCATTTTTGTACATAGAGTTTATATTTCTTGCATCAAATATTTCAATATTTTTACGAATGCTAATAACAACCTCTCTTATAATTTCTATTATCATAGTTTTTCCTGTACCAACTCCACCCATCAAAAATAATCCTTTGTTTAATTCATATTTGCAAGTCGTATCACATATCAAATATTTAAGTATCTCTACGATTTGATCCTTATTGTCATTATCGTACTCATATTCTGTTGCTGAGCGATTAAAACATATACTCTTTGCAATAATATTATATGCATGTTTTAAAGTTTTTAAATCACTGTTTAGGCGTAAAGGATGTAGCATTATAGTCTCTTTCGCCTTCTGGTAAGAAAGTAGATGCCTGTTTGTTATTTCCTCTAGACTCTCCATTATTTTCTTTCTTTTTATTTAACGTAGGTTTGTATTGAGCTTCAATTGATTTAATTTTCATTACTCCAGAGTCGTTTTTCTTTCTAAGTGCTAAAAAAGATAAAAGGTTCTTTCTCCAGAATTTATCTTTTCTCGCAAATGTCACAAGATCAACAATTCTTTGAGGAGAATACTTATCTATACGAACAAGTCGATCAAAGGTTTGCACCCAGTTCATTTTTCCTTCTTCGTTTTTTGGAATGATATCCTTATCAAACATTTCAGCACAAATGAGAAATTCTTTTTTATGCTTATATCTAATTTTGTCAAAGAGAGGGCTAACAGGGTTGATAAACACTTCTTCTATATCTTCTATTCTATTCTCTTCTTCTCTACTCTCTTCTCTTCTCTTCTCTTCTATATTGCTTTCATTCGGTTTCTTTTTGGCATCCGAATTTAAAGCGGTGGGTTTTTTCTTGCTTTTCTTTGGAGGTCTCCCCCCTTTTTTACCGTTAAGTGAATTGGTTTCAGATAGCTTTTTTCTAGCTTCTAGTTGTTCATCTAAAAATGATATGGAAATTATATCATCTTCAACTTTTATAAGGTCGCTATCTATCAGAGTTTTAAACATTTCTTTACTCGCATGTTTAAAACGTCTTTTCATTTTAGATAGCTTAATTACTCCATCCTTAGACCAGTATTGAGAGCAGAGATTAATAAATAATCCTTGCACATCAAAATCCTCTAAGGTTATATCTCCATCAGTCCATTTAGAACTGTAGAATTTAAAATAAGGTAACTCAGCAGCCATTTAATATTATTTATTAATAAATTTATAAACAGGGTTATACTTCAAGTTCCAGCTCTTACGAAGTTCTTTCATAAGTCCATCAAAAGTTTTTATGTAGCCCATATTGATAGCAAAAGCGTATTGTTCCTGAAGCTTTATTAATTCGTCCAACTGTGCTTGAGTAGCATTCTGGCGAAGTTCTTTTTCATGTCGCCCAAAAACTATATAGTTTAATGCTTGAGCAACTAAAGAATAATTGACTCCTTTTAACTTAACAATGGCAGAAGTTAATATATTATAATTATCTCCTGCTAAATGTCTATTCTCTATAAGTTGGTCATAAACAAATTGTAAAACTTTAACTTTAAAAGACGGATTTAACCACATAGCAAAATCTATAAATAAAAGAGGGCTCATCCAGGTACCACCATGTTTACCTCTTGTTTTTATAAGATGCGTTTTTACATCTTTAAGATTATCATCATTTTCAAGAGCATCAATAAACTCTATTGTAGAATCTTTTCTAATAAAGTTACCCATAGTTTTAGATGCAGAACTAGAGTTTTTATTCCATTGCTTAAGAAGATATGTAGCATTAAACATACCGTCTTTAGTCCTTTGATGAATCTCGAATATATCCATCTTTCGTATCATTACCACGTTTGTTTTCATAAACTAGTCATCTTTGATATTTAACTTACTCTTGATATAGTTCTGCTCTAATTCAGAGAAAGAATTATTTCGGAACTTATACAATAGAGTATCATAATTCATAGGTAGTGATTCAGATAACCACGTTTTAGAAATACCTCTTTTTTTAAGTTCAGTGTCTAATAACTGAGAGAATTTAATTTTTGCCATATTTATATTTTAAATTGTAAAACTTAACATTGCATCAAATATACGTAAATATTAAATATATCCAAAATAAATAATAAAAAAGACCATCATTTCTGACAGTCTTTATTGATTTTTATCCTTTAAGTTTAATTTGTAAATTTTCTCTTTTATATTCTCTTTGTTCAATTAATTCCTTTAGATCACGCTCATTCAATTCTATGTCTATAGATTTATCTCTATGCCTATGTATATTAGGTAAACAAGTACAATCATCAATATCATTACTGACTGCTACTGCCATACAACCAGGAATAAGAACTTTATTACCTGTTTTTTTATCTATTGTATAATGACATCTCATGATGTAATTATTTCTTGTTGTTCTAAATCGTGTAATTTATTTATTATTGATTCTTGTTGTTTATTTATTTCAGTGAACTTTCTCATAATTGAGTACATGATACCATATTCAGCTTTTTTGCATTTTATATTTTGATTATGCCAAATGTTGCCATCAGGATGCTCACAAAAAGGATTATGAATACATTTTACCTTACCTTTTTCGTTTATATATAATAATCCCCAATTAGACTTCATTTGCTCTGTGAAATCATCTAAAGTTATTAGTCCTTCAGGACAAGCATAAAAACGAAAATCTCCCATACCTAGACTTATATCCTTTCTAAAGGGTTTTTTGAAATCAGCACGATAATCAGATCTGGAAACTTTAGCTTCCACAATGCATGAATTACTGTAATTAACAGCAAATATATCAGGTTGTTCCTGACCACTCCAAGCCCATTCTTTAAAGACTAACGGAAATTTTCTTTTCACCCATTTAGAAGCATAGTTAATTACATCGGAATGCGTTAAGACAGACATATTCATGGCTATTTAATTAATATTACATCTTGACATGCAACCCATTTAATACCTTTTCTTACATCTAATCCTATCTTTCTTGTAAAGAAATCACAAGAAGCTATACGATATATTCTCTTTTTATATCTGAACACCATTCCGCAAGCGAAATTAGTGTTATTAAATTGTTTCTTTGTCATATTCTTATTTGATGAAAAGTGTTAATAATTAAGTGAAAAATAAGGAAACCAACGCTATCATTAAGTTTCCTTATTTGATGGTTATTTGATGGAGTCAGTTATTTTTCAGAATCAGCAATCCTTAAAAACTCTGTTTCTGTTATTTCTATGAAGTCATCTGTTGCTTTAGGTTTTAATTGTGAATCTACTCGCGCGATAATGACTGCATTAAATTCTTCCAAGTACGGAATAGTAAAGCTTCTAAGATGTTTATTTTTAATTTTAAGAACCTCAAGAATTAAGGAATAGTTGAGATTAGGAAGAGAATCAAAGAGTTTATTAAGTTGTTTTCCAATTTTAGATCTTCCATTAGGACATACAAATCCTCGTTGTTTACTCATAATAAATCCTTCAGGTATAGGAGTATTATTTTTTAATTGAATACCACTAGGCCAAGGAATTAATCTAAATCCATTGCTTGACACAAGTAAATCAAATTGAGTACAATTTAATCCTGTTAATTCTTCTATTAATCTTTCAGCTTTATTCATATTTGAAATCTTAATAGTTCTTCTTTTATTAATAAAATCCATTACATCTTTATATAATTGACTTTCCTTATTTTCGATTTTGAAAAACATAGTGTTTAACCTTTAGTTTCCATTAATTCTTTAACTTGCTTATTGTATTCATCAATAAGTACTTCCATTTCAAAGACAGACATCTTAGAAGTTTGATATTTTAAAACCTCTAATTCGTCCAGAACACCTTCTCCGTACTTTTTAATGAGTCCTTTAGTGTACCCAAGCATATTACCTTCATCGAACCTGTTGCACTTAATACATTGTGCATTACAGTTCTTTTCGTTGAATCTGGTACTCATATGCTTTCTATTGACGTAGTGTCCGTTATCAAGCTCTTTCCAATATATAGGCTTACCGCAAGAGATGCAACGGCATATACCGTTTTTATCTGCATCTCTTAACCGAATAAACTTAGAGAATATATCATCAAGTTTACGTTGGGCAGTTTTTCTACTAATTGCTCTCTTCTTACTCACAATCTTCCCTTTCTTTTTCAGTTTGTTCTTCTTCGTTTTCAAAGTAAGGATACACATCAAAGATATTAGTATCAGAGATAGAAGATATCTCATAAGGAATAATATAAGTACTCATACTTTCTTCTAGGTTAGCTAGAGCAACTTGAATATCTTTAGCAGCTACAAGAGCATACTGATTAGTACGTTTTTCTTTCCCAGTTAACTCATCTGCATCAAGAATTGCAACCTTACCTTTATACCATCTATCATCATTCTCATCTCCAGATGCAACAATTTCAACTATATTAGACTTCTTAAGAGAAGATAAAATGAATGGTCCAGAAATAATGTGTTCCATCTCTGAGAATATCCTTGCTTCTGCCTCTGTATAAGAAATAGCATCTACTAAATAAGTCTCAGAGACTTTCTTCTCTTTACCATCGTCGCACGTTTTAACGTACTTTACTTTGCCTTCAAACCAATTATGTGTATTCATAACTTATTTTTTAGTGTTATTATCTATTGCCTTTCTAGCAATTTTTATTTTTTCTTGTTTAGTAAACCTGTCGGGACTTCTTTCAGTATCTCCCATTACAGTTTGTAATGCTTATAACAATTCAGCGTTACTCTTTTCTAATATATCGTAATCATCTGATGTTTTACCTGTGTCGAAATATTTATTAAGACCGACTCTACCGTATAATTTACCTTTGTATTGCATAAATTAATATTTTATTTTATTTCTAACTATTTATCTAAAATGGAAGATCATCAGCTTCTGAAGCAGAAGGTATATCCTGCATATCATATTCGGTAGCAGGAGGGATTTCATTTTCTGTTTGAGTAGCTTTCTCAACTCTCCATCCTTCTAGGTTTGTAAAGTAAGAAGTTTGTCCGTTATTCTCCCATTTACGACCTCTTAGATTGAATGAAACTGTAATAGTTTCGTTTAGATCAATTGGTTCAATTAAATCACAGCGATCTTGAGTTAATTGAACTTTTACAAAGTCATTCCAATCAGAATTTCTTTCATTCTCTACTTCGATAACAAACTCTCTCTTCTTAAATCTATCAGAGATTGCTTGTACATCATCTTTAACGATAAGTTTTCCTGTAACTTGATAATTCATAGTATTAGATTTTAATATATTTCGTTATATTCTTCTAGAACTATTTTGTATTCATTAGGATATAGAGCTTTTATCTTTTTTAAAATTCCATAAGCAGACATTGCAACCAAACTATGTTGATCTTCTTTGCATCTTTCTTCTGCTTGTTTTTTTACTTCTAACAAACCCCATACTAAAGCTTCCATTGCTTGTTGTTCATCGAAAAACTCACTGAGAGTTAATTTCAATTCCATTTCGCCGTTAAATATTGTTTTACTACACATTATTAAAATTTTTAAGTAACTGCATTATATTGTAATAGCAAGAGGAATATAATATCTAATAAATTGGTTAAAAATACATTCCACTTGCTTTGTAGATTAATTATTTATCGAAAAAACTTTTAAAAAAATTTCCACCATATTCGCTGTTAGTCAATTTTATTATTTCTTTGATAGAATATTTTTCTTGCTTGTGTTCTAGCCTGTTTTCTAAGAAATCTTTTGTGCCAAATAAACATGCTACAGTGATTACTCTGTAACAAATAACCGCATCAGCGAAATCTAATTTGCTATCTAAAGTTAAATTTTTATAATCTTCCTTGCTTCTGTTATTGGTCTTGAATAATAAATCTTGTTGAGCATCTTTAATTGTATCTCCGTGAGCGTAATTACCTTTTCCATCAGTAATTAGATAAAATTCCTTTGTTCTATTTAATTGCCTTACTTTTCTGATATTTCCCTTAATGTGCAATACCTCTGTAAACATATCATCAGCCCTTATATACTTGCCATCTTGCCAAGAAAAATGCGTAATAGGAGAGATGTTTTGATATTCATGATCTATTTTATTGAATCCCTCAGGTATGCTTGTTAGACTGCTTAGGTAAGGAGAGCCTTTTATTTCATCCATTCCTGAAAATTCTCTCTCTGTAATGTTTGCAACTTTTAAAAATTGTTCCTTTTTCATTTGTATTTTATTCCTTTTTTAATGTTAAATTTTTCTTAGATTTTAGTTTTCTTTTCAATAGAGCTGCCCTACGAGTAAAATTCTTTTCCTTCGTATTTTTAAGATCCTCAGGAATAAACTTATCTCGTTCTTGTAGAATTGAGAGGAGAGTAATTATCTCCTCTTTATCTTTGTTTGACAGTAGGTACATATTAAGCTTTATAAAATCCTTGGAAACGAACAATATCATTATATTCAGGAGAACGCATAAGACCATCTCCCATACCAGATAATGTTTCTGCACCTGCTTCATCCAAAACAACCTTTGAATCGATTTCTTTAGGAACACGGAAACAGATTTGAACAGGGAAATTCACTTTAGCATCTCCTGTAATGACTTTAACAGAAGCTCTTTGAGTAGCAGCTATAATTCTAAACCCAAGAGAACGACCTTTTTGAAGTAATATCTTAAGGTTTTCTTCAAGAGATTTATGTCTTCCTGTTACTTGAATAGCAAATTTAGGTTGAGCAGGAAGCTCTATACCAGCAACTTTTTTAGGAGCGTAAAAACCAACTTGAACCTGTTCTTTAATATCAAGTTCTTTTCCAGAACGGGAAGCGGAAACAGCATCGGCAAACTCGTCAAATACAATAAGCGTTTTAGATTTACTACCATTCTTAGCTCTAGCTTGCATGTCTTCAACAAGAAGTTTCATTTGCTCCTCAATGTCTTTAATATCATTGTAAACCCTTACTCCTTTACTATTGAGATCACAGAACTCAAACTTTGGATCCATGATAACGATATCAGCAATACCTGCTAATTGAGCATATGCTATAGTGGATTTAATCAATACTGATTTTCCTGATCCTGTAGCACCACATATAAGAGCGTGAGGTGTAGAATGAGAATTTAGATTCCATCTTACAACTCTTCCGAAGTTGTCAATACCTACAGGAAGATTTTCACCATCAAGATACTTAGGATCAAATATAAGATCCTCTGTACGCTTCTTAGATGTTTCTATTGCAAGATATGATTTGCCTTCATATACCATAAGATCCTTCAAAATACGTACAGAAGAAACATTTAAAGCGTTTGCAATATCTAATTTATATTTCATTACATTAGATATCTTAACACCAGCAGATACTTCTAGTAAGTATGTATTTGAACTAAATCCGCTTATTTCGTGTGCTACTTGTACTAATATTCCAAATGTTCTAAGAACGTGTTCAATCTTTTCTGTATTTTTCATGTTTGTTTTACTTAAATCGTATGATATAAATGAAGCAGCATTTTCTTTGAATGCTGTTATGGTTTTTGGATTTATGGATGCCAATGAAGCATCGCGTATTTTTCTAAGTCTCTTAGATACCATTTCCTTTTTAGATTCTGGTATATCAAAGTCGTCTACTTCTGCAATCATTGTTTTCATCCAGAAGTCGTATAGTTCTGCTTTGTCTACAAAGTTATCACTATCGTTAATAGTGTATACGTAATCAGGATCTTGTACCGCTTCTAGCATTCTCTTAAGTGGTTCATATAAAAGAGCCTCGTATAACTTTCTAGTGTCAGAATCTAAAACAATGATATGTTTCATTAACTGAGGGGTATTATCTCTGTTTTTAGAGTATTTATTTTCTATGAACCATACTTCATCTGCTTTGATACCAGTCTTTGATTCAAATGATTTCATATAGGTAATAGCTTGCTTTCCAAATACTAAGGATACTTCCTTTTCGTCAGTAAATTTATTTTTACTCTTGTGATCAATAATGATAACTCTACCATCTTTTAACTTAATAACTAAGTCAAGGACTGCATGGCAAGGAAGAGGAATATCAACTCCATTAATAGTAAGCCATTCATCGCAATACATTTCAACTCCTAGTATCTCATCAAGATCCTCTAAATAGATATCTTTCTCTGTCATGAAGTTGGTTAATAGTTGAGTACTGACTTTAGTTGATTTTAGCTTACACTCTTCTATTGTAGGTGTTGTCTTTTGCAACTTCCAAGAATTAGCAGGAACTTCATCAATAAAACTAAAAGATGCTTGCTCCATATCTATTAATGATGTTTCAACTCCGTTATGAAGGTTATCCCAGAATAATTCTAATCCCTTATGATATCCATTTCCAGAAACACTAGTAGCAGATTTCCTAGATCTCTCTCTATATATGTAACATTTTTCAAAATCCTTTTCATTCCTTGAGTAAGTGTTAGTACAACTGTAACTCCAAGAATCTATCAAAAATGAAGAAAATAATTCCTCTAATTGATCATCGCTAAATAGTGAATATTTATTTATCATGGTAAATCTACTTTATTAGACTTATTGTCTTTTAAATCTTGTTTCTTTTCAGTACCTGTTTTTTTAGGAGTGGTAGCTTTACCTCCAAACACTTCAGCTGGTGTAGAATCACCATCTTTAAAAGCTTGAACTAAACCTATCATTATAATAATCTGATCCTGACGAATTGCATCAATAGAATTAACTCCAATAGATTTTAAAATCTGTGCTTCGGTAGCGTTATAATTATCCTTAAAGAACTTGATAGAGTTATTTCTTTTTTCAATAAGCTTTTCTTCTTTTTCTAAATCACCAGTTAAATGATTTTTAGCTGCTTGATGAACTGTTTCTGTAACAGATTTAGGAATCACATTGAAAACTGCATTTCTGAAAGCTATTGAATTGGCAGCATTACCTGTAACAGTTATCATATCATCTTTGTATCTTCCATACTTACCCATGATAGATTTTCTTACTTCTACTTTGACAGCATAGTTAGTTTGAAGATCAAAGCAAACAGCTTGAGAAACTATTTGAGTAGCTGTAATGTCAATTATTTTTGCTTCTACTCTAATATTAGACCAATTTTGAGCCAAAACACGTGCCAGATGAACAGAAGGACCAGTAATTACTTTACCTCCTCTTGGAAGAGCATAGCCACAACTTTCAGCAGCTTTCGTACTCATGGTAACTATAGAAACTGAATCATTAACAGAACGTTGTATATCTCTAGGATATTGCTTTGCAGTTACTACTTGAGTATCTAGCATAGCTTTTTCGGCAGCTTGTAGCTGAACAGGATCAACCTGTATAATGTTTACTTCTTCACTCATAGCTTAAATTTTAGATGTTCTAGTTTTAGGATCATAATTCTTTAGGAGTAGTCTTGCTAAAGCAGAAACATTTGGTTCTCCACCAAAATATTTCTTACTATCTTCTTTAGCTTTATCACGAAGTTTTTCGCTTGCTGTAATAGGTATTCTCACGTTTGCCATAGATTATTTATTTTTAAAATGTTTATTTAATTCTTTACTCATAATAGAAGCAAACACTGCTTCCAGCAGAACTCCACAAATAACTGCAGAGATTATTACACTTTCTGAAACTGTTATATAACTGTTTACAGTTATACAAACTATTATTGCTACGATAATCATAGCAAGTGTTGATAATATTACTGTTTTATACATATTAAGTTATTTAGTGTTTAACTTCTAAGCACAAATATGGCACATTAAAAGCACAAAACAAAACTATTTGGTAAATATTTACTCCATAAATAGAATAATTTTCGTATATTTGAAAATAAAATAAAGATATGACATGTAAAACAGTAACAATAACTTTACCTAAAAAGGTAAATGAGAATGGACGAAAGGCCTCAAAAGATATGTTTGGAAGCGATAGAAAGTTTTCAACTTACATACAGGCCTTAATAAATAAAGATTGTAAAGAACGTAAAATTAAGTAAATGAGAGGAAAAGTAAATTCTATAACTAGATTGCAGGCTAGGGAAGTAGAAAAGAAAGTAGTACCTGCAATAAAGTTATTATCTAACCATATGCATAATACATCACCAGAAGCTCCTAAGAAAGATTTTCATGGGTATGAAGTGCCTGCAGGAATGTTTGTAGATGGGCATGGTGTGCAATGGCAGGTTAAAGTGAGTGCGGTATGCTCAAAGAATAAGTTTATTAAAAGTAATGAGATTAAGCCTATTATTCGTAAGAATGCATGGTTGTTTAAATTGAGATTGTTTACTAAAGTATTCATTGATAAAATATTCGACTAATGGGACTATTTAAAAGAAATAAATCGATTATAAATAATCGTAAAGTAACAAAAGCTAGATTTTTGTATTTGTATATTATATGTGGTGCTATAGCTGGCCTTGCGTATTTCATAATATCTTTGGTGTTTGATTTACCAAAACATTTCGCATTAACTCCAATTTATTTATTAATAGGTTTCATAGTGTGTAGATTCATGGTTAAGAATTGGAAGTTAATCTGGTTGTATGTCAGAGATGTTGAGCAAGGTCGGCTATTATTGTTCTTAAATGATCATACTCATTGGAGTGAGGAACATAAGATGAAGGTGATTAAGTGGGTTTATCTGAGACGTAAAAGCATAAGAAAGGAAACCTTCGCCATTATAGCACAGAAAGTAATGGAGGGCAAAGAACTAACCCCAGAGGAAAAAAAAGGATATAAATGTAAAGCAGTATATTGTCCTCAGCAGATTAAAGATGGCTTCAATGAAGCCTTATTAGTAAATGCTTTAATTTATGCTCATAATAACATTCAGGTCCTTGATGAAGATTTAAGAGATATTATGAACCTTACAGATGATCATATTATTAAATTCAACCTTGTAAGAGAGTATAAAAAAGCAGGTGGGGATGATTATGAGAAGTTTATGGAGATAGGTAAACGTGTAACCGGACAAACAAAATAGTTATGATAGAGTTAAGTAAATCAATATGGATATGTATAGGCCTATTAGCTTATTATTTAGTATTCCAAGTATTCAGCGACTTTGTTCGTGCAGGAATGCAAACCAACTCACCTAGCAAAGTGATAGCCAACTTAAGAACTAAGTATAAAGTAAATATCAGAACTTTCCAGAAGAATAATAATCTATACGGTTTCGCATGGATCAAATCAATCTGGTTGAATGAGAATTTACTCGAAGATATAATACAAAGAAAGAAAGCATTGTATTTCACCTTCCATCATGAGTACTATCATTTGAGGCATAACCATAAGTTAAAGGTGTTATTAATGAGGTTTACGGTATCATTAATACCATTACTTCTGTCATTTACATATTGGTGGGTGTTCGCTGTTGTATTTATTGGAAGTGCAGTCATGATTCAATATGTATCTAAAACATTTGAAGATAAAGCAAATGAGTATGCTAGAAGTATGATGTTAAAAGAGAACATCAAAGGAACTAGGAAAGTTGTCAAAAAGTATAAAAAATAATTTTTAATGGGAATGTCTCAAGCCAAAGAAACAAGAGTCATAAATAAGTTCCAGAGTCTTCTACGCTCTGGAATGGATTATGACGTAGATTCTATGTATGAAGAAGCAGGGAATGCTGTTTGTATAGTAGGAGTAAGTGCCAGGAGGATAGTAAATAACTATTATAAAGGCATAATAAATAAGGAGATGTTAGACTTTGTTAAAGGATTAGAATGTTCTCATCCTGAAAAAGTAAAGCTATTCTCCAAAAGGTTTGGGACATGTGAGAGAGAAAGTAGATTGTTAATCCGCTATGTAAAACGTGCAAAATGAATGAAGAAGAATTTACTGACGATATTCTGGATACTATTACCAGGTTAAATAAAATGAGCAAAGGACAAGCAGGTAGTATGTTTGCTCATGGAGATATAGACAATATGAAATCCTTTGTAACTATTAAAGGAGACATTAGAGCTTTAGCAATATCAATATGTAATCAAATGGCTAAAGAGCCACAGGTAAATAACTTTATGAAATCTTTAATGTCTTCTTATCTGAGAAATAATCCTAAGGAGATAGATGATTTTGTTAGAAGTTTAAAAATGCCTTTAATTCAAACAAACACAACGCTCTATGGGATGCAAAAGTAATCAAAGAGATATACAACAAACTTAAGAAGTAATAGTTATGGAACTAAGTAAAGAATTACAAGAATTATTAAAGCATAATGAAGATTTAAGTGCTAAAATTGAAATAGAGTTATCAAAATATATTGGCAAACATGCTAAAATGTTGATTGGAAAATATAAGGGATACTGGGGTAGAATTACAGCAGCTAGTCTATGCGAAACCAATACTCCTTGTTTTCTAATTAATCCGTATAATACAAAGAAAAGGGATTATTCGTATATAGCTAATCATAGTGGCGATAGTAGAACTTATTGGCGTTTTGATGAAGTTGGAGAGATAACAGATAAAGATATCTTTAAATAAGAAATTATGAAAACAGGAATAGAATTAATAACAGAAGAGAGACAGAGACAGGTAAATAAAGAAGGTTACAGTAGTAAACATGATGATAAATATACAGATGGAGAATTAGCTGAAGCAGCATCTGTATACGCAGCGTTTGCAACAAGTATAATTTTTCATATCGATAATATTTATTCTAATAGTGAAGATGTTTTAAAAGCAGCAAAAGAAGTTGAAAATACAGATGCTACAATATTAGTGCCAAAATATCATAGATGGCCATTTAGAAAAGATATGTATAAACCTATTCCAAATGATAGAATAAGAGAATTAACAAAAGCTGGTGCGCTTATTGCTGCTGAAATAGATAGATTAATAAGAGAAGAAAATAATGAAGATAGCAGTAGATATTAATACTTTAAAATAATAGAGTTATGAAAAGAGAGATTTTATTTAAAGCAAAGAGAGTTGATAATAATACATCTTTGGGTGATTGGGTTTACGGTAGTTTGTTAGTTGATACTAATAAGAGTTTCATAGTTAGCAAAACAATGCCAATGTTAAATGATAATTTACGTACTGAAGTCATACCTGAAACAGTTTGCCAATATACAGGACTTAAAGATATAAACGGCAATAAGATATTTGAGGGTGATAAATTCGATGGAACAGAAGAAGAAGAAGACCATATTGAAATTGTTTGGAGTGATTATTCAAAACGATTTCAAGCTGATTCTATGGGTTACGATGTGTATCTAGGCGAAGGTAGTGAAGAGTTAGTATGTGGTGAATTATCTAGTATAGAAAGTTACGGTTTAGAAGAATTAGACCTTACCACTATGCAAATCACAGGCAATATTCACGACTAAAACTAAATAAAATGCAAGATAAGATTAAATGGTTCGGAAGATATTTAGGGTGTAAGTTTGTTACTTACTATCCTATTATGAGCGCAATAAATGAAGTAAATGCAGGTGAATTACTAGCAATGGGTGCTAAACATGGTTCTAGGTTTGAAAGAAAGCTAATTTTAAAAGAGATAGAGGATATAAGCGACGAGGATTATTTAGAGCTATGCAAAGTTGTATATGGGAATGACGAACAGATTGCAGAGAATAAAAGTAAGTTTGTGTATCATTGGACTTTATTGAGTGGTGCGATAGGTTGTAATCCTATGAAACACGCTGAAGAAATAGACTTTCTTCGCTCCAAAGGTTATGCGATAGGCATACCAAAAGAGTATTATATTACTGAAAAGGAATTAAATAAATAGTCATGGGAGTATATACAATTAGATATCCAGCAAGATGTAAGCACTGTCATTTTCATGAGAAAGCTTACCAAGGTAAGAAATCCATTACAAAGTGTATGTATGGATACGAGAAAGAAGAGTTCAAAGGTCATGTACATACGATTAGGAGATACACAGAGACTCAGCTTAAAGAAGCTCCTCAGACTACATTAAGGACCAAAGCATGTAAAAACTTTATTATGTGGGGAACTGACGAGAAAAGAGTAAACCAGCAACTAAAGTAGAAGGAACAGGAGAATGGGAAAAAGATTTTCCTAGCAATGGAATATTCCTAGATTGGGGAATACAGTATAAACCTACAGGTTGTGGAATAGCACACTACACAGTAGCACTAGTTAAACTACAGGATGGAACTGTAGAGCAGGTTAAACCAGAAAACATTAAATTTTTGAATTAGTTATGGGACACAATAAACTAACAGCAAAGCAAGAAGGATTTGCTAAAGATATAGCAAATAAGAAATATACTTTTCATTGGGAAGCATATGCTGCTAACTACAATGTCTCTCCTAAGACTTCTAAGAACACTTTATACGTTAAGAGTTGTGAACTTATGTCAAACGGTAAGGTAGCGGAAAGAATCAAGGAGATAGAGGGTAAAATCAAGGCTAGAGAGAAGGTAACACTTGATGAAATACTTATTAAGCTATCTAAAAGAGTTAATCTTGATATAAGAGAGATGTTTGATAATGATGATTGTATGAAGCCTATCCATAAGCTAACACAGGAGCAAGCAATGTTTCTAGCTTCGTTTGATGTATTAGAGATATGGGAGTGGGAAGAGTATGAGGATGCTGCAGGAAAGAAGAAGAAGCGTAAGATACAGACAGGAGTACTAAAGAAGGTTAAGCTAGAGAGTATCAAAGACATCATGGATATGCTAATTAAGCATTATGGAGGATACGCAAAAGATGATACACCAGCAAACAGTAATCTGGAAGCAATAAGAGATATTATAAATGCAGTTAAGAAGTAACAGCTTACAGTTTTATACTTTCCTCAGTGGTAAAACAAAGGTGATTGTAAGCAAAATAGTCAAATAAGTTTCAAATTGTAAGTAAATGAAGAAAATTAAGGATTTTATAAAGAAAGTAAAAGCACTAAGGGGAGTGAAGATTGTTCCTTTGACTATCAAGCTAGGTAATTTAGATAATATCGGAATACACATATTTACTTTCACCTTAACAAGTGAAGGTAAAATATGTATGTTTTCTAACGCTAGATCATTCATGTTTTTTAGTTTTAGTGTAGACTATAAAGGAGGAGGAGAAAAGTTAAGGCTATCTGTTGGAGCTTTATTTATGCGTTGGAGAATTTGGAGTAAGGTCCTTAAGAAACCAATGGATTTGTGCAAAGACTGTGGAGAGTATTGTTATACAAAAGAGTTCTACAAGGATGGGATGCCATTCTGTTCTGATTTTTGTAGAGATTACTATAAAGAAGAGTAAAAATAATTGACTATTATACTATTTACTAACTAAATAGTTGTATATTTGAATTTCAGATAAATAAATAAAGTTCATTGAAATTATTGAAGACTTATTTGGACGAGAGTTCGAGACTCTCCAGCTCCACATATGGGGGATGATCCTCGGTTGAATCACTGAGCCCCCGCCCAATAACAGTTAAATACTGTATAAAAACACAAGTGAGGTAAGATTGATTAATGATCGCTTACCTTGCGAGCCATGGGGCTGACTGGCTTTGACAGATAAGAATAGTAAATAATGGAGAGCTTAAACTGCTTAACAGGCAAAACAATACAATCATTTAACTCACCTGCTAAAGTAGCAGCGTAGGTTAACGGACTGCCCTAACGTAAGGGGCAATGGACCTTTAGCTCAGATGGTTAGAGCAGCTCACTCATAATGAGCAGGTCGGCAGTTCAAGCCTGTCAAGGTCCACATAATCAGCCACAAGAGGATTGACAAGAAAGGAACGTCTTGTAAGTGGATGACTGCCGGGAAAGTTCGGCATTCTTTTTAAAAACGTGAAAAAACAAATTTTTATGGAAAAAATGAGTAGAGTTAAGGTGTTACTTATAGCTATAATTGCGATAATGATCGTAGGTTGCGGTAAGTATGTATCTACAGATGAAAAGGTGTCAGAGTTAAAGTCTCCTGTTATACTTATAGGTAAAGACAGACAACCAGGAAGTTATGATTCCGCAACATTTAAAGATGGTAATGGTAAGATATTATCAATATCAGGAGTAAGTCTTGCTTCTGATATGCAGTGTAGAAATATAGGTGACACTATTAAATAATAAAGTTATGAAACAAACAATAATATTCAATACTCTTGATTCAATCAAGAAGGTTGAAGGAGGTCATGAGGTTACTGGTGAGGTTACAGAGCCAAAACAAGTAGAGTTAATCAAAGGTAATTGGTATTATGCCTATACAAATGAAGATTCTTGTGTGTTTAGATGCAAAAATGAATTAGAAGCGTTTTCACATATAAATCTTTTAACAGGAGAAATAAAAAGAAATGTAACTATTTCTATGGAGTGTACAATTTGCTTATCTGAAACATTGCAAATAAAGAAAGGAACAGCAACCGAGGAGAGTAATGGATTATACTGGGATGACAAGAAAAAAGACTTCTTGAAGTTGGAAGATGTGTATTGCGACAATCTAAACATTAAAGAAAAGTTAGATATATATTCAGTAAATAGAGATTATATTGCTGATACATGTACTTTTTCACATTCTTGCAAGATGGTGTATTTTGATGCAGAAAGAAATCAACTATGTGATTGTATTAACAATTCTAGGAAAGACGAACTTAAGCAAGTCACAAAAGACGTGTTTATAGACCTTTTAAAGCACAGAAAGGAGGAGTAAACCATGGCAGAACAAAACGTATTTGTAGAAGAAATGGAAGGCTGGTTGCCAACATTTAAGTGTCCTCATTGTAATAAGAGAGTAAGCCTTAGAGAAGATGAAGGACTTGATGACAACAATAAGCCTATAGATGAATTTAACATGGAGGGAAGGTGTCCTTACTGTGGTAAACCATTTATAGTAAAGCAAGAAGTAAAACTCACGTTTACAACTAAAGTAAAGTAAAACAACATGAAAGCCTGTTATATAAGTTAGCAGGCTTTTTTTTACGTCCATTTGTCTTTGGAAGCTCTTTTAATTCGTGGTTCATCTGTCCATTCATCTGATACCTTAAGAGCAATAGAGTAAGCTAAGCCACGATTAACTTCTTTTCCTTCTTGTCCATCTATCTCTCCAGACTCTTTCTTCCTCTCAAGTATAGATATATCTTCATATACTGCTAAAGGAAGCTCTTTAATCTTGTTAGTCTCCGCAAGATCCTTCAGATGTAAGTATACTTCCCTACTAGTGGACCTGTTAACCTCAAAGCCAAACTCTCTTTCTCTCTTCTTCTTGATGTTATTTACAGATAGCCTAGAGTGTAGTTTATTGTATCCTATCCTTCTAATCTCTTGGATAACCATGTGAGAAAGGTCATTTTCTTCGTTCTGAGCCGTTCCTGCATCTTTCTTGATAGATATTACCAATTTAGCATTATCGTACAAATAAGATAACTCTAACGCTTTCTGTGCTACTTTTCTTGGATTAATTAAGTTAGCATCATACATAGCAGGAATAAAGTTGCTTACTCTATCATATACAAGTATACAAGTTGTTCCTCCTCTTTCTGCTTCTGACTTCATTACAACTACTGCAACATAACGGTTATGGTATTGTGTGTTTGGATAGTCAAATAGTTGTACATCTCCTGAATCATTCTCTTCGTAGTCTACTGACATGGATGTAGAGTTACCATTTCTACTCTTAGTAATCTGAGATGTAAGTAAAATAGGTATAGAGTCTATTACTTCTTTTTCTAACTTGCGTAAAGCCCACGCTTCAAGGAAAGTATTCTCATTCATAAAGAATCTATTGATAGCATAACCTAAATTATCAACTCTTTCATCATGTTGCACCTTGGGGAATCCACATATCTCATGTATGTAATCATCATTCCATGTATCCTCTACAAGCATAAGTCTTCTGCTTTCTGCTTTGGGTTTGATTAGTTCGTGTCTTGCTTTTTTGCCAGCATTAATAAGTTTAGACTCATTTTTATTATCTTGTCCTAGTAAGACGTAATTGTATTCAGTATCTGCTTCTATGTATTGAGCAAGAGAGTAACCGGATGCTTTAGGCTCAATAAATAATCTACTTTTTTTCTTGTCGAAAACTCCTTTGTTTTCTAGCTCTATTAAGAACTTCATCAAATCAGGTAGCTTCTTGCGAACACTATACGATTCTTTAATTATAATATCATTTCCAACTCTAGCCATAACATCGATACCAGTCGGATCATTCTCATTTTTCTCTGTATAGGCTGCATCAATAAATAAATCCCATACAATGTTTTGAGATAATTCTTTTCTGTTAATCTTCCTAAACATTTTAGGCGTTATATCCATTTCATCTATATTGAAAGGAACTTGAAGATATTGTCCTGCATATCCATTAGGCCCCATTTCTTCTTTAAGAACATCCAGAACTTCTTTAGGTCTTCTGTTTGGATCTAGTATGCCGTCTGTGTATATTTCTACTGCTTCTGGTGGATTAACATTCTTTATGTTAGCTTCTGTTATTTCAGAAGGAAGACAAATATATGTAATATCAAGATTCTTTTGCAATACATGACCAATACTATCATTTTCATGTAGTCTTTGACTAATATAGATGTTAAGATAACAATCAGGCACCTTTCTTCTTGATGATACCGTTTCATCACTAAATCTATTAGCCTTTTCTCTCTCTACATCACTTTGAGCCTGTTCGGCAGATATCAAGTCATCATTACAGAATATATCTGCATGCATTCCTAGTATCGTACCACCAACAGATGTACAAAATCTATTACCTTTAAAATTATTAAGCATTTCAGTTTGATTTTGCTTAACAATCTGTAAGGGCTTACCATGAACTATCTTGAATATGTTGTCGAAAAGAACATGCCATTTCTTGCTATCTGTTATAGCTCTTGCTTTGTATGAATGTTGTTGAGATAAGGTTGCAGAATAAGATATATTTGCAGTGGATAAATTAGGAGCATGAAGCCATAACCAGTTAGTAAAAGCAATCGTTACTATGGTACTCTTTGAACTTCCAGGAGGAACAGATATACAGATAGTTTTCATTAGACGTTCTCTTCTAACTACCTTCATTCCCCAATACTGTAAAGTATCGCATATGTACTTAATGTGCGGAGCATCCTGAAACTTTTCTCCACTCATACAATCCCAAAAGGTAAGAAAGAAAGTATAGAAAGAATTAAAACATTCCATACCTATTCTAGCTGCTTCTTTCTCTAATTCTAATATTTTTTCTTCATTACTCATTAACTAATTCCCATTTATAACCTCCTGCAGACTTTGATCCTCTACTTCCTCTACAGACACGAGAAATACAGGTCCTATCAATATTAGTTGCATCGGAAGCCATATTTATAGAATCAAAAGTTTTTATTACATCTCCTGATTTAATATCTATTTGTTTTACTTTTAAACTTGCTTTATTATCCTTGCCAAACTTTCCCTTCCATGCACCTTTATGTAATCCTGTTTTATAAGCATGGCGACAATTCTCGCTTTTAGTAGACCATTCTAAATTACTCAAGTGATTATTAGTTTTATTTCCATCAATATGATTAACCTCTGGTTTATTGTCTGGGTTAGGAATAAAAGCTATAGCTACTGCTCTGTTGATTCTCACAGATTTACTATTTCGTCCAATTCTTAAAGAAACAAACTTATATCCGTTATGTGTAGTAGATAAAGAAAGTATACGCTCAGGAACTATCTTGTAACCATTGTTAGTGGTCATACATTTCCTACGAAGACTTTTAACTCTTCCTAAGTTGCTGACTTGATATCTCTCTTCAAAGCCTTTAATGTCTTTCCATATTTCTTCTTGTTCACTCATATATCAAAGATAACTATAATTCCATGAATGAGAAAATATGTTTAACTACCTCTAACGTCCAACCATTACCTAACACCGATGCAGCTTGATTACGAGTTAAACAATCGCAATAATCATCTGGAAATGTTTGCAGCCTGGTTAGTTCTGTTTTGTTTATTATTCTGATGTTGTAATTATCGTTGTTTAAAACTAACTCTGGAATCTGTGCGTTCTTGTTTTTTGATATCTTCCTAGTAAGCATCCCCTTTAGCTTATCCATGTCTTTATATCCAAACGTTTTAGCCTCTGATTGCATTAAACATTGCGATTTTTCTTCACAATAAACTATGTTATTAAATCCCATTTCTTTATATCTTATATACATTAATTTTTCATCTAAAAGAGGACGTGAATCACTTTCTAATATTGCTCTAGCTTTTTTCCTATCCACAAAGCCATCTGTCAATATATCCTTTAACAATATTCCTCTATCCTTTGGTTGAGGTATATCAGTGAATCTTTGCCCCGTCCAGTCGGTACGTACTTTTATGTTGGTCCAATAATAACGATCTCTTAATTGTGCGCTTACTAGTTTACTATCTATGCGTACCGGTAGAATATCTAACGCTTGACTGATTGCGAGTATATCTTTTGGATCAACACCCTTTGCAACATTCTCTTGGAAAAATAAAACGTTAGGATTATCCACTCTAACCTCGTTAAGCAATCTAATAAACTCATAAAACAAACTACTGCACTTCCCATTTATCCCTGATCTTTTACCAGCTATTGACAAATCAGTACAAGGTGAGCCACTTAATACCACATCAAACACACCACATTCGTATTCTCCTGTTTCAGAATAGAGTTTACCGGCCTTGTAGTTTAACTGTGTTATGTCTCCAAGTTGTACCGTGCTAGGGAAATTAGCTTCTGTTACTTTTATTGCAGCTTTATTACTCAACAACTCAGAAGAATAACACGTAACATTATAACCTAACTGAGTTAAGGCTAATGTTCCTGTACTCATGCCATTAAATAAGCTTAATACGATAATTTCTTGTTTCATGATACTTTACGTTTTTATACACGTTGTTAGAAGAAGTGCAGCAGGAACGTGAAACCTCATTTAACAGAACCGCTAAGTATCTGACTGCACCTCAAAGATATAAAAATTATTTAACTCTATCTATTCTCTTATCAAACATTTTCAATTCACTATCTATGTCGCTTACATTGAAGTTAGACTTCCAAAGATTTCTTTTAGATAGTTCTATTGCTCTATCTATTCTCTTGGACTTGATAACTTGTCCTTCTTCTTTAAGCTTCTTAGAAAGCTTTTTAGCTTTACTGTAGGCTTTCTTTATAGAAGTAGCAGCATTGGCTTTCTGTATATTACTACCTTTCTTAATATCGTTTAACTTTCTTTCTACTTCCTTTTCTCTAGTAGCTTTAAATGTTTCTTCTCTGAAAGGAGGAATAGCTTCAATATCCTTCTTAATGTTATAGTAAGGAATAGCAAGCATAGTAGCAACACCTTGTCCTATCTTCTCATAAGACTTAGCTTCATCTTTAGACTCTCCTTTAGCAATCTTAATACCTTCAGTTACTACTTCGTCAAGTCCTTCAACGAATGGCTTAGCATCATCGTAGATAGGCATACCTAGAGTTCTTCTTGTCATACCTCCAATTAAGTCTTTTATAACTGGTAAACCACCTGTGTATGTTTGTCCTAGTTGGTTAAGCATATCTTTCCAGATATCATCATCTACTCCAGAACCTTTCATGAATGCTCCGATTAACGCACCAACCATTGTAAAGGAAACTGTATTAACAAGAGCGTAGATAGTATGAGCTTTAATAGTCTGCTTTCTAGCTTTGTTGTATTCTTCCTGAGTTATCTTTCCTGCATTTAATTGTTTCTTTTGAACTCTTAGATTCTGGTTAGCTTCAAATAACTTCCTCATATATTGTGAAGGAGTGTTAGAGAAAGCAAATACTGCTCTAAAGAAAGGATTTCTGCTATTCTGTAACTTAGATAGAGTAGATGCAAAAGGAGCTTGTTGAGAGCGTAAAGTGTCCTGTAAGAACTTATCTACTGCATCCTTTTCATTTAATCCTGTCTTAAGAAGATAATCTAAGTAAGGCTTACCTCCAAATATAATAGCTGCTATATCACCATATCTAGTACCAATCGTCATAAGATTCTTAAATGCAGTATGGTAATTGGTTACTTTAGATTTATGAACGTGTTCATCTCCATTTAATGCTCTCTGTACTGCTTCTGAGTATCCATCACCTAGACGAGCCTTAAGATAAGGAATCTTCATCATCTCATCCCATGTGTCCTTTGGACTAGCAAGATCCTTAATGAATCCTGTTACCCATTGTTCCATTGGCATATTCTCAGCGTAGTTCACTGCTGATAGTAACTGTTTTAATGGAACTGAAGGAGTTGCACCAATCTTACTAGCAACCCAGTTGTTAAGCAATGGGTTTAACATTGCAGTCAGTTTGCTTTTTTGTTGTGCCTTGCCAGGAGGTGTTAAAGTAACATTTTGCAATGATTCTTCTACATGTTTGTAGAATTTTTCACCTCTTACATCACCTATAAGAGTTTTGATGTTATTATCCTTAAACAGTTTATTAGCTTCCATGACAGGTAAAGCCATATTAACATACCATTCAGCTTCATCAATATGCTTAGTAAATTTATTAAAAGCATCTTGTGGTAGTGGAGTTCTATGAGCAGAACGTTCTTTTGTAGCACTTGGATGTCTTGAATCAATGAAGAATTGCTCCATAACATCAATGTCCTGTTCTCTCTCTGCAGTTGATGGCCAATAGTTCTCTACTCGTGGTAAATCTCTATTGTAAAGTTTGATATGAACTTCATTAAGTCTATCGTAGTACTTATCAAGTTCTGCCTGCATAGCATCTGCAAAAGCCTTATCTTCATCAGATAGATTTTCAAGTAACTTAGTTATAGTTGCTTTACCATCTGCTTTCTGTAGTTCTGTGTTACGTGAACCATCATCATTAAGTGAGATATCACCATAAGCCATGTAGTAGTCATTCTCTACATCTTCATTCTTAAGAGCGTTATAAATATCCATTAAATGAAGTTTAGATAATGACATTGGTTCTCCTGCACCAGCTTCTCCTTTTCTGTTAGGTCGTCTTAACTCATAATCTTTAGCAGATAGTTCATGTATCTTATTAAGAGTGCCATTCTTTGACTTAACACCGTAGATATCCTTTGCAGAGTTAAGAATGTTATCAGTTGTTTCCTGTTTTCCTACTGTCATATTTGCTTCATCAAGCATGAATGACATTTTATCTCTAAGTTCTGTTCCTCCTATCATAATCATAAGAGTTTCCCAGTTACCCATGACATCTGCAACACCTGTATTAATTTGAGTCATTGCACGTTTATACCATGGCTGTTTCTTAAGAGCTTTACTGTCTTCCAAGAATGAACGAACTAAGTTCTTATCAGCCTTTCTTTGCATTCCTTTAAGCATATCAATCTCATTCTTTGCTTCTTTAGCCTTAGTGTAGATAGCTTCTAGTTCCTCACTTACTATTTGAGCTAACTTAGGGCTTGCCTTAGAGCCTAATCTTCTTAACTCTATTAGTTTCATTGCAGCGTTATCTAAGTCGTTCTTATCAGCCTTTTCATTAAGTTCATTCCATAACTTGTCTAACTGAGTAGTAGCTTCTGCTTTTTCATCAGCAGTTGCCTTGCGAGAATTGATAGTCTTAATAAATTGAGTTGTATTCTTATCTATGTCCTTAAGGTTTTGGAATGCTTTAGTATCCTCATAGGCAAATTTACCTACTCGTTTTTGTCCTGACTTTTTAAGTCCTGTCATCCACTTAAGTAATCGATTCACTTTAGCAACATTCTTTCTGCGTTCAGTTCTTTCAGTAGTAACACCTGCTAGTTCATCAATACGTTCAAATGCTTTAATTATAGCGTTTGGTGTTTGTGCATTCTTAACTAAAGTAAGTACAGGACCTATCTCTCTTGCTCCTGCTTCAGTTAATGGAAGAGTTTTCTTTGCATAGTCAGTAATAGCCTTTTGTACTTCGGTTATTGTTTCCTTAGCTTCTTCTCTACCTAGCTGAATACCTTCTTTAAGTAGATCAATCTTATCTTGTGCAAACTTACGTGAAAGCTTGCTAGGTGTCATTTTTTTCTCTGCTTCCATTCCTTTAATCCGTTCAGTAGCTTTACTTAGCTTCTGAACGGCTTGTAATCTATCAAGCATCTTTTGAACTGCAGGATCCTCTGAGGTAGCTCTGAATTTAACTTTATCTGGTGCAAATGGTTTCTTAGTATCACCTTTAAACCATTCTTTCAATCCATCTTTAGTAGTTCTACTAATAGCCCCTAACCCTTCCCATCCTTCGTCATAAGCTTCATTATAAGCGTTACGTGCTTTAGAGATAGAATTATACCCCATCATTACTTTGTGTTCATCAAATTCATATGTTTCTGGATCTACTTGATCCACAACAAAAACCTTATCAGAATCTAAGTTATCACCCATAAATACATCGATATGATCCTTGTCGTTTCCTACTGTTCCTTTAAAGTAACCGTAATCAGCAGGCATAATATTAGACCATCTCTTACCTTCTGGAGAAACACCAGAACGAATAGAACCTCTTGGATTCTCTATTGATATATCAAAGCCATCAAGCTTAACGTGCCCCATAGAATAGTTTCCTGCTTCTTTCTGTGCTTCAGAAGGATTAGTTTCTACTTTGTCTCGTTCTTCTTCTACTTTGAATCTAATTATTTCTTCATCTTTCATATTAGTAGAAAATGAAGGATCACTATCTTTGGTTTTCCATATAAATTCAAATCCTGCTGTCTGGAAAAAATATGCTCCGTTTGCTGATTTATAAAAATCAACTTCGTCCTGGGCTATTTGTGTTTCTAAATATTCCTCCCATGTTTCATCTTCATCTAAAATATCTGAGACATCAGAATTTTCAAGAAATTCTTCTTCGGATATAGGAACCTTAGTTTTCATCATTTCTTGCCAAAATGCTTCACCTTCTGGAGTCGTTCTCATTTTATCACACACTTGGCATTTTTCTATATTTTCTTTAATAGCTTTAAACTTAACATCATCCTCTTGTTTATCTAATAAATAATTAACGTAGTCAGCACTAGGTGTTCTAGATACATTTTTTGCACGCTCGCCTTTTTCCTCTGGTCTTATATAGTAATATGAGAATGCCTTTCCTAAAGACCCTCTTTTTTCTTCTTTTTGCATAACATTAGTCCATTCAGGATGCTTTTCTGTTACTTCTTCAATAGTCATAGAGGTCCGAGGAAGATTACCAATAATCTTATTTTCTTCAATAAGATTATTTTTTATTTTAATTGCAGTATTCCAATACTTATCATGTTCCTTTTTCCTTCTCTTAGCGTCCTCCTGTTCTTTTTTTGTATTCTTTTGATATACGTTAAGTTCATTGATAATATAATCAATTTCATCATTAAGGTTTTCATCAGATATTCTATTATTTATATAAGAAATAGTTCTGTCATTAATAAACCTACGGTCTCCTACACCGTGATTTGATATTCTTACTTGAAGAGGATTGTATAAATTATCATCAAGTTTAATATACCAACTATTCCCGAAATCAGTAGTAGAACGACTAATTTTATAAATACGGTGGCCTGCTTTTTCAAGTTTAGAAGTTATTTTATCAGTAATATCTTGATAGATCTTTCTGTCTTTTTCATGCATAGTTCTAAACCTAACGTCTTCTTCTTTAGGTTCTATAAGGATTTGGTCTGGACTAAATGCAACTATTTCAAATTTTGTTACAACTCCATCATAACCCTTACTTTTTACTGCATCTGAAAAAACGCCAGTATAAGGTTGTAATGATTTTATACCAGTACCGCCTACAGTTAGCGTGCTTTCATCTATTCCTAAATGCTCAGCTAATTCTTTTTTACTTTTAAAAGTATCAATTAATAATGGATTTTTAATATTAAGACGAGCTGTCTTAATTATATCTCCATAACTTTCAGCAGTCTTTTTATTTTTAGAAAAATAAAATCCTTTGCCTAGCATTCCTTTATCTGTAGCTGTTCCTATTTTAGTAGGGTCAAATTCTTCAAACTCTTGATCAGTTCCATGATACACAGTCTCCTTAACCTTGCTATCCTTAACAAAGTCTTCTAGCTCTTGGGAAGATTCTGCTACTCGAAATTTAGGTGCCTCACCTTTAATTAAAACTTGTTCTGGATTAAATACTAAATATTGGTCTGTTGTCAAATCACCCTTAGGAGAATCAGAGATATTCTTAAATATAACACCATCATTATTATTCTTTTTAGCTTCATTAATCACCTCTACTTGGTCAAAACCTTTTTTACTAGCATCTACAACTAGAGGGTTTTTAATATTAATAAATGTATTAACAATATTTTGTCCTGACGGTTCAGCTTGCATAGCTCCAAATTCTAAATCTTCAACCTCTGCCGTTAATTTATCGACTAAATCATAATCTCTTTTTCTTTCTGCTTGACTTATTCTTTCAAGAAGTTCATTAACTTTCTTTTCATGTTCTATGCTGTCAGGGACCATTCTTTCTGCTGAATAGTCTGCGTATTGTTGAGCTTCATCGATAGAGTTGGTAAACCAAAATCCACTCTTTGAAGTTAATCCTTTAACATCTTGTCCAATCTGATCAAGTTTAAATTCTTTAATGTTTTGATTAGTACCATGATAAACTGTTTCTTTTATAGCTGAATCCTTAATAAAGTCTTTTATTTCCTCTGGAGATTCTGCGACACGGAAACGAATGTCAGGACTATAAACAATAGCATTAATATTGTTTTCTCCATCTATAATAGCATTTGCAATACGATGATGGCCATCAACGACATAATACTTACCATTGTATAATGATAGCTCAGGTTTTAAGTCTATATCTTTAACCTCTTCTATATTATATGCATTAAGATTATTTTGCGTAGGAATAATGTCATCTATCAATACATTTTGAATTGTTCCTTGTTCTGATTCAATAAGTTCATCATAAACCATTGATTCTTTAAAAGGTATCTTTCCCTTTTTATTAGTAAATACATTGTCTGTTGGAATTTTCGGCCATGTTGATTTATTGTTATCTTTCAATACAGACATTTCTTCTTCTGTTCTGAATCTTACTTTGTCCTCTTCAATAACTTCTGGCTTAACATCTAGTTCTTCCTTTTGCTTAATAACTAAATCTCTATGTTCTCTTAATAAGTTTCTAAGGTCAGCTTTAGTAAACTGCTTAGAAGTGAATCCCATTAGCTTTTTAATGTAGTTATAAAGCTTATCAAGCATTACCTGTAGTCTAGGAGATTCAATTTCGTTTAGTGTTGCTAATGCTTCCTCAGCTAGTTCTAATTTAGTTTTAGCAGGAAGAGCGTTAAGGTCTGCACCTTCTTTTAAGATATATTTGCCATCTTTCACATCAAAGTATTGATCAAAGAAAGCTTTACCGTAATACTTAGCTCTATCTGCAATAGTCTCAGTATCCATCCTATTAAATACCTCTTCTAATAAATCATTCTTAGTTTCAAATGATTTACCAAGTATATTAACAGGACCAGTATTAAATAATACATCTAATCCTTTATGAAGGACAGCTTCATGCATGAAAGTCTTTTTAAGGTCAGCAATACGTTTAACTTTATCTGAAAGAATATAGGCAACACCTGTTGATGGATCATAGAATCCAGTTGCAGTAATCTCTTTTCCCTTAGCAGCACGTTTAACGTGTTCTGGCATTTCACTAGAGTGGATTATTTCTATAGGAATACCAAATTTATCCTGTAGTTCGTTTAATGTAGGCTCTATTCTTGTCTTTGTAGCAAGATCTTCTCTAGCCTTATCTGAAACATTAACACCTTCCGGTTCTGCTCTAAATGGAACTTCTTCTTCTATTTTGCCAAAAGGAGTATCTTCAGCATATTCAGTAATAGGTGCTTCTAATCCTAAAGCATCACTTAATGTATTATGATTTTTAATAGCCCTTCCTGTAATATCTCTATATTCACTTTGGATTTCTCTCATTCTATCCGTAGTCTTCCTTACTGAATTAGTAGGATAATTAACAATAAAGTCTACTATTTCCTGTTCCGAAACATCAATACCTAAAATCTCAGAAAGTTCCTGAGCGATAACATCTATATTATTATTAGTTGTTCCTTCACCTTTTCTAGTGAACCATGAACTAGCTAATGTTTTAGTAATATAGTTAGGATCACTAAATCGTTCAAAACTTTCTTGGTTAATCTTAGTTCCTAGAAATTCTTGTTGCCATGGAGTTAATAGATTATAAGGAGAGTTTTCTTCTTCTTGGGTATACTCGTTATGTAAATTATCAGCAACCTCAAATAATTGTTCATTAGTAGTAGGTTCTTCTTTTATGATCTCTTCTTCTTCTTTTACTTCAAGCATTGTAGGATCTTGTAAGATAACATCTAATCTTTCAGCTTCTGCTTCAAGTTGTTTAGCTTTCAATAGAAGATCCTGCTTTTGTTTCCTAGAAGTTGTTTCTTTGACTTGTGCCCTTGCTTCTTCAGCTTGTTTCCTTACATCACTTATTTCCTCAGAGAATATCTCTTTAGCTATATCTGGATCATCTTTAAGCATTAACGAGAAGGCTTGCTCAGGAGGCATTTCATCTATATTCTCTTCTGTAGCTTCTAATTCACTTGAAACTAATTCTTGAATAGCAATATCACGTTCTTCTTGTGAATTAAAGACTTGTTCTCCTTCTGGAGTAATTATCTTACTTTGTCCATTGGCAAAATCTACTACTCTAATATCTGAGTCCTCTGTCAATGGTTCATCAGATACTATCTCAGTACCTTCTTCAATTCCTTCCATTAAAGGCATATCAGTTTCTTGCTTCAGCTTTTCAGCATCCTTTTGTTCTTGGGTTTTGTATGCTTCTATTTCATGTGAATTAACAGTTGCCTGTTCTCCTTTTGTATCTTCTACAATAGCCGAGCCATCAGGATTAATAGATACAAGAGTTCTTTTTCCAAGAGGAGTCTCTACCGTATTACCTTCTATTAATCCTTTTTGAGCAGCTTCTTCTTGAATCTGTTGTTCTTGTTCCAGTGTTTCATCCTGAGCATCTTGTCCAGATACCTGCTCATCAGTAATTTGCTCCGGTGTCTTCGATTCCCATTCTGTTACCTTAGAACTAATAACAGGTATCACCTTAGATCCATCACTTGATTTAAGAAATATAACCCTACCTTCTTTACCCAAGTCTTGAGGATTCCTTATACTATATGGTTCTCCATTGTACCTAGTTAATGTAACATTACCATCACTTCCTTTAGATTGTGCTATTTGCTGCTCAACCTGAATAGCCCTAGCGGTATTCATTTGATTATACCTTACTGAATTTCCTATAAAGTTCCTTGCTTTGTAATAATCCTCTTGAGATATTTTAAATTCCTTACTTACTGCATCAAGAGCTTCAATTGCTTCAAGCGGTTCTTGATAGTTCATAGCAACATCTTCTATTGCTTTAGAGTATTCTTCGTTAGGTATATCATTTAATAAATCCTGTGCTTTATTATAATTTCTTCTGGTTGCTATTCTGCTTGGTGCGGATAATGTAGCAAAAGTACCACTAGCCATAAAAGACATTCCCCATAGTTGAGCTTGTGCTTCTGGGGTAAAGAAACTTCCATCTTGATCTATAGATGCTTGCATTATACCTGTAGCTTCTTCTCCTAGTCCTTCAAATACAAAACCTTGGATACCAGGAAAGTTTGTTTCTCTTGTAAGAGCTAATGATATCTTACCAAGAAATTCCTGTGCCTTAGTAGGATTACTTGCAATAAGCTTCATAAAGTTTTTCCTAGCAGCTTTGTTAGCCCATTTATTAACAAACACACCAACATCTTCCCCTGCTACCTCAGCTATAGTAGTTAGGTATGCTTTGAATGCAGCATTAAGAGGTTCAGCACCTTCTATTAACTTTCCTCCTTCATCCATAGTAGGGGCTACTCTCTGAGCATAGTTTTGTAGTTCAGCAGGAATCATAGCGGCAGCTTGTGCTAATGGTTTGGCTACTGCACCTGCTAAGCGACCAGCAACCGCACTTTTAGTTTTATTTTCTACAAATTCCTTCACCATCTTCTTTACACCTGTTCCAACACCACCGGTTGCAGCAAATTGAGCTATGAAAGGAATCATTTCTTTTAATCCCTCTCCTATTACTGAACCAAAGTTTCCTTTATTACCAGCTTGTATATTAAGAAATAGTTCATATGTATCTAATAATGCCTTTTGTTCTTCTGGCATTAATTCTGCAATCTCTTCTTGTGTCTTTCCTTCTTCCTCTAATTTCTTTTGTGCTTCAAATGCATCCTTTACACTCATTAATCTTGACATTTCATTCAATCCAAGAGTAGCAAAATCTCTTGTAAAGAAGTTATCGCTAAATCCATGCAGTAGACCACTCATTTGAGAACCAAAGTCTTTCCCATGTGGAGAACTTAGTATTTTACCCATCTTACCATATAGGTCTTTAATACCTCTTAAGTTGTCTATTTTCTCTCTATCAGCTTTTAAATATGGCATGGAAGGCATAGCTCTTTGATATGCAGTTCCTGCTTGAGCTTGTAGTCCTGTAGCTTCTTGTTGTGCAGTTAGCCTTTTTTCCTCTCCTTCATCAATAGCCTTTTGTAATATGGAAGAGTATTTGTCGAATTGTTTTCTTACTCCTTCGTGTTCTTTGGAAACAAAACCAAATTTCTTTTTATTTAATTCTCCTTGTTCTGCAATTGCTTTGTTTATTTCATCGACTTTTTTACCAATGTTAAACATACGTGTTTGCATATGAGCTTCATCTTCTCTTTCTTGAAGAGCTTCTGGAGAAAGAAATTCATCAGTCAATTGAGGTTGTTCCATCCTTGTAACATCTCTAGCAACTGTTTTTTCTTCCATTATAGGCAGTGGCTTTTCTTTAGGTTGAAGACGCGTTGCCATAGACTGAGCAAGCGTTAAATCATCTTGTAGTTGTTGATATTTATCATAGCCTGCTTCCTGATCTGCAGATATAGGCTTTTTGATAAAATCTATCTCAGCCATAAATTCATCACTAGGTTTAGTTATTTTATACCTATCATATACACCTTCTCTAAATTTATCTTTGTCTTTTATGCCAGCTTTATTTCCTGCGAAATCTATAACAGCATCATAGTTATGATTGAATTTAGATAAAAGCTTATTGGCTTTTTCTTCGGAGTAAGTATTACCTGTTCTTTTTAAGGCATCTTGCAGAAAGGATTTTATACCTGTTGGTTGTTGTTGTTGTTGTTGTACTCTATCTTCTTTTTTTAAAGCCTTCATGTCTTCCATAAGGCTTTTTTTATTTTGTTTTTTAGCCATAATTTCTTGCCTTTTTAAATAGGTCTTATTTTATGATTCCCAAAGTTCGTCTTCTTCTGTTGTTAATTCTGTTGCTCCTGGTGTTGGTTTTGGAGCAGGAGTAGACTCTTGTTCAAGGATAGATGCCTTTTCGGCTTCTAAATCTTTAATTTCTTGGACTAATTTTTCTCTTTTAGGTTTATCGATAAATTCATATCCGGCTGTTCCTTGTTCCCCCATCTGTTCTAATTCCATTCTAGCCATATATAATCTATCTTCTATAGGGACTAATCTTTTCTGTCTTTCAATATCCTCACTTACTGTTCCAAGATAACCTTCTTTACCTTCTTTAGGGCTTAAATATGGATTACCTTTAGCATCTGATTTAATATCATACATTTGAAGAAGGACCTGTTTAGCTCTATCTTCTTTGAGAGAAGGAGTATAAGTCTTATCTCCTTTTAATGGAGGAAATAAAGTTTCAGGTTTATCTGTAAGAGAATAAAGAAGTGAAGTATAAGGTGTACTTCCTTTTAAACGAAATTCACCTTCACCAAGTTTCTCCATACCACCCGTTGTTGGTTGTCTTCGTTTCCATGCAGTTTCAGCTTTTGTTTTTTCAATTTGAGCCTTGATAAGTTTTATTTTCTGTTTTTCAAGAGGTGATACACTTTTATCTTTAAGCTTACCTTCAAGATAAGCAATCTGTTCATCTGTATATTTAGATTCCCATTCTGATAGTCTTTGCTTAGCCCCTTGAGATGCACTTTTGTATTTTTCATACATTGCTTCTCTTTCTTTACGTATTCTAGGAGCTTGTAACATAGAAGGGTCAGTGGACTTTCTTTGTAAACCTCTTCCAAAAGATGTAAGTATATCTCCTATTCTTGCTCTTTTTTCTCTACGTAAACTTTGTTTTAGTCGTTCTTTATCTAGAGCTTCTGGTCTTGCAATTTCAGGAGCCTTCCTTAATTGTTGAAATTTACCAAGTCCTTCTCTAAGGTCTTCTTGAGCAGCTTCGCTAATTCTTTTATCTATAGCTGCTTTCCTTTCAGAACTCATTGGACCAACATCAATAGGAGGTTTATCCAAGTTTACACCAAATCCTTTTGCTTCAGATGTAACTTGTTCACCAAGTTTAATATCTTTTTTTTCTTGACGTTCCTTGCGTTTGTCTTTGTTATCTAATAAGGGCATATTATTTTATTTTACTGTTTTAAAAACTTTGTCATAGAATGTTTTTTTAAAACCATCAACATCTATAACCATATCAGGATCTGTTTTCTCAATCTCTTGTGAAATAACACCTATAACAGTAGCAGGATAACCTATAAAATTATATTTATAGACTCTTCTTCCTTGAAGTTCACCAATGAAATGAATATTTTCTTTTGCTCTTCTGTCGGATAATGCAGCCAATGCTGCTCCACTTGAACCTGCGGCTGCTCCACTTGCAGCACCTCCACTTGCAGCACCTCCCATACCTCCCATACCACCCATACTACTCATAGCACTTCCTCCACCTTCCATCATTCCTCCGACAGCAGGTAATACAGTTTGAAAGAAATCTCTCCATCCTGAACCTCTTTCTTCTATGGAACTCTTTTTCATTTGTCCGTACTGCCCTCTATATCCAGCTTTTTCAGATCTAAGTTGTGCAACTTCGCCTGCTCTTAATGCTTCTGCACCTGTAGCAATATCTCCAGCAGTTGCTCCTATAGCTTCTTGTGTTGCTCCTTGGGCTGCTATTAGAGATTCAGGAGTTGCTTGACCTCCTAAGATATTAGCATAACGTTGTTGCATTTGCTTTGCTTTCCGAGCAGAGGTAGCCATAGCAGATTTAGCTGCTGCACTTTCAAATGGATTTGTTGCTTTCAATACATCAATATCTCTCTGTGCTTCTGTAGCGAATCCTTTAAATTCTTTAGCGAGTTTAGCCTTTTCTTTACGTCTCTTTCGAGAACCAAATAAATTAGGATCAGCAGAAGTAAATAAGATACTGACAATAGAATCTAAAATAAATTGTAGAATTTTCATATGCATATGTTTTTTTTTCAAAGATATTTGATAGAAGGTTTTATATATATATATATATACAACAAATAAACGCAATATGCACTTATTTGGCATATAATAATTATGATTTGAATTTGGTTTTTGTTTTATTTTGTGTTTATATATTACGCTATAACAAATTAACTGAAAGCCATGGCAGAAGAAAATAAAGATATTGAAGTTACTAAGGAAAAATCAGTAACCGTAAACGAAGAAGAGAAGACCCCTAAAGTCGATGTTAAAAAAACAACTACTGCAGCACCTGTAGAGGATAAGTCTAAAGTAGAGATTCCAGATGCGGGAGATATTAGCGATATCCTAATGCTTCTAAATGTTATGGATCAAGAAAAAGGGGGCAAAGGTGAAATTACGGAAGTTCCAGAAGCATTACGTGGTTCAATTAGTTATTTGATTGAGCAATTAAAATTTGTCCGTGATTTGTTCGAGGATCCAGATTGGAAAGCAATTCTAGATGATATGGCAGACCAAAAAGAAGATGGTAAAACACCATCAGTAGAAGTCGCTATTGTTAGAAATATTCCTATTGAGAAAATTCAACAACTCGCAGAGAGTGAAGATTACGAAGGTGCACAAAGAGAATTAGCTGATAATTTTGCTAGTAAAAAGAAAACTGAGGAAGAAGATGCAATGTACGATGCTAACTTTCAAAAATCCCTAGAAGCAGGTGAGGCTTATGCTGCTAAAATGGGATATGACGAAGCTCGTAAAAATGAATTATTCCAAAAAGTTTTTGATTTGTATAAAGTAATGGCAGATGGAATATTGACTGAAGATGAATATTCTGAAGTGGATAAGATGCTGAATTATGATCCTGATACTCAAAGTTTGAAAGAACAGATAGGTAATCAGGAAGCAAAAGAAATACTTCCAGACCAAGCTTCAGTAGATGCTGCTCTTAGTAAAGTTAAAACACCTACTACTTCACAACCTAAAGATATTCCTGGTATGGGGTCTATGGGTGCATATCAATCCCCTGCGGTTGATATAACAAGTATAGGTAGTCGTAAGCGTAAAGGTTAATTAAAGTTGAATTATTAAAAAAAACATAGTTATGAAAAAATTTATTAAATGTTTATTATTAGTACTTTTTGCAGTGCTAGCGGTTACTCCTCAAATGATGAGTAATAACCTTTCTCCGTTTGGAGTTAATATAGATGGGATAGACCCTGGTCAAGGAACAGCAGCTCCTGGTGAAATATTTCAAGATATAAATGATCTTGCTACAATGGAAAGTAATGCAAGTGATTTCATTGCTCCAGCATGGTTAGAGATATTAGTTCTAGTAAGTCCTGCGAATTTCCCTATAAGTACATTTTTAACTCAGAAAACATTAGACGGTGTTAGAGGTTTAGCAAAAGCTGAAGCAGCTTCATATGCTGGAAGAAATGGAGGAAAATTACCTGATTACTTAATAGAGACACCTGACGGAAAAACAAGATTTAATCAAAAGTATGCTATCGATCAGGAGCGAATGAAAAATTATACGCAGTTCACCAATGAATCAATTGCTAATTATAAGCTTAATTGGGGTGAAATTGCAGTAATTCCTTTCCAAGACGTAGCTACGGGTGCTTTTGCAGGTGGTGCAACTACTGGTACATTTACTGTTAATAACATCAAGATGTGGACAAGAAACTGTCTTTTAAAAGTACAGGATAAAACTTATGGTCCTGGAGAAGAATTAGTTCTTTTCGTAAATGATGTAAATATAGGAACAAGCACTGTTTCTGTTGTGTCTATCGCAAATGAAGGAGCAGAAAATATTCCTGCTATTGCTATTGATGATAAACTAACAAGAATGGGTACAGCTCACTCAGAGTTAAGTGTTAAAAATGCAGCAGTAATGCAATCTCCTGTAAGTGACTACAATTATGCACAAAAATTTATTACATCAGTAGTGTATTCAAATTGGTTAATGATGACACAGTTATTTACTAACTATTCATTCTCATTAATAACTAACCTTGCATTACAGGACTTTAGATATGGACAAGAGTTCGCATTTATGTTTGGTGTAAGATCTAAATTTACTGTTACTCCTCCTGCAGGTGGTTCAGAAGATATCATTACAACTGGTGGATTAACACAATATATAGATCAATTTATTGAATATGGTACAGGTGGTGGAAATACAACTATTACTGAAACAGATATAGTGGACTTTACAAAACAAATGAGAATAGGTAACAACGGTTCAGATACTCGTTATTTATTTGCTGGTTCAGAGCTTATTAGTTCTCTTAATAAGGGAGTGATGAATGACTCTACTAGATTTGTTCAAAAAGACTATGACACAGTATATGGATTATCATTTACAGTTTTATACAGTTTCTTTGGAACTATTAATGTAATGTATGCTCCTTTAATGGATCAATCAGATTTTAGAGATAGAGGATTCTTATTAGATATGCAATTTGTAGATAAATTTGTTTTCCAACCATTTAGACAAACTCAAGTAGATCTTTGGAAATTACGTGAGTCAGATGCTAAATCAATTGATATGGTAGAGACTTGTGGTTTAGTGGTAAGGAATACAGATACTCACTTTATAATGCAAGTGAAAGCGTAATGCTTGATCATTCTTTTTATGGATAGGAGCTTAGGCTCCTGTCCTCAATCTTAAAATTATTAACTAAAATATATATAAAATGAAAAGACAAACATTCGTACTCTTGCAGACAAAACCGTTTCGTTATTTTTTGAAACTATTTATGAAAGATAAAGAACAAAAAATCTTTCATAAGATGATTACATTTACCACAGAACATAAGGTAAGTGAAAAGGAACGTACTAAAAATGCACGTTTAAAAGCTGCCGAATATAGTACTTCTGATGAAGCTGAAATCAAAGCATTATATCAGGATACTGGATATGGAAAACTTTTTGTAAACAAGGATGATCCAGAAGGAAAAAGAAAACAAGAACGTTTTGACGTTACTCCTTTAGATGCAAAAAAGATGGCTCTTAGAAATCTATTTGCTGCAATAAATCTTCCTTTTGATGGAAACAAACCAGTTGAAGTTTTGACTGAAGAATATAGAATTCATGTTATCGCTAAAACGGGTGTTCAAATTCAGACAGGAGAAGCAAAAACTATTCCTCTTGATGTAAGAGATGTTCAAAAGACTATGGAAGAACAGGCAGAAGCTGCACGTAAACTATACGAAGAAAAGTATGGTGAGCCAATACCTGGAGAGTTTACTAATAACTTAGCTTTTTTAAGTTCTCTTGCTGATTCTAACTTTGATGCGAAAGCATTTATTGCAAGCAATCAAACTAAAGACGATGATTCTGAAGGTGGTGCTCCTGAAGAAAAAGATGATCTTCCTGATGATGCAGCTACTCTTGGTGAAATGTATTTTAATGCATTTGGAAAAAATGTTCCAAATCCAAAGAAAAACGATACAGCTTGGATTAAGTTGAAATTAAAAGAAAATAAAGGCTAAATGAAGCCTTGAAGATAAATAATATGAAAAAGGGAGGTAGGAGTGAATGCTAACTCCCTTTTTTTAAAAACACAATGTTATGAAAGCAAGAGATATACATTTAAGCGGATATGAGTTTAGAACTATTAAAACAGGTGTAGATGAAAATGGTAATGATATAAATATTCCTGTTTTAATGGCACAAGATCCTAATTTATCTATATCGATGGGTATGCTTCCAGGATATAGTGCAATAGATAAATTTGGAGTAAATCCATTAATTACAGTTGGTACAGATCCAGAAGATGTCTGGGAAGGTGGGGGAGTTTATCCATATGATACATTTGGAAGTGCTCCTATTGTATCCATAGCAAGTAGTGTTGG
>Ga0193959_1000034_pt1 | contig 61417 bp, 54 predicted proteins | sample FB_2_MG_FD_140333 | JGI IMG/M metagenome (GOLD analysis project Ga0193959, IMG submission 140333) | Microbial mat bacterial communities from the Broadkill River, Lewes, Delaware, United States - FB_2_MG | ecosystem: Environmental > Aquatic > Freshwater > River > Microbial mats | place: USA... | reverse complement strand
TACAACAACGAGAGACCGCACAGCTCTCTCAATTATTTAACCCCTGTTGCCTTTGCTAAGAAGGCAGCTTAATATGAAAACTCTCAATAATCGAATGGTACTAATCTAGGGGAAAGGTCAGTGCCAGTGGGAAGACGCCGACGAAGTTCCTTTTTTAAAATCATTGTGTGACTCTGAAAATGAGTATGAGAACAGAATTATCAAAGAGTACGAAAAAGGTAGGGAAACCTACTACCCTATCCCTAACCTTTCAAAATTACCGGATCATAGCTATTTGATGATAAGGGCAACAATTAAAATTGATAACAAACACATATTTGAAGGCTATTTATCTACATCAAATAATGAGGTGGCTTCAATTACTATTTGGCCTAAAACTTCAGATTCTGATTTTGAAGTTGATTTGTACAAATACGACCGATTGGTTGCTGATGAAGAAAATTTAATAGCCTTAGAGAAGCTGTCTGAAATAACATCTATAGACAAATTGAATTTAGTAGAATATTCCACCATTTTTTCTTTTAGCTCAGGTCAGGAAATCAAAGGCCTATTTAGGTGTGTGTAAACATATCCGGATGATTCTGTCCATCTACGATCAAGTGGGGTAGACTATCTCTTGTTTTGGTCTGAACTAAGCTATGTTTTACGTCCTCTTTTGGCCGTTAGGAGAAGTATAAGTTTTTACAATAACAAATTTTATCTCAGTAGATGTTGCATTGAGATTGGACTTTTCAGCTTTTACTAGTGACCTTTCCCAAATAACGATACCAATGGCACCTTAATTATCATTAAGTATGATACCGAAAAGAAATAGCATTTCAATTCAATATAGCGAAATCGCCTTTGTTTTCCGACAAGAGGCGGCCAACACAAAAAGAAAACGTTTACATTTCAAATATAAAATAAAAGACATCAATAAAAAAAGTGGTACCACCAACTAACGCTCACGAATAACGACCGACTCTATCACCTACTATAAAGGCAATAATTGCATAAGTAGAGGCAAGGCGTTCTATCAACAAAAGCCATCGCGGGCTACCGCCTTATATTGACCACAATACTGAGTATTAGTAATAACTCATAAGGAATAGTCATTCAAAAATTACATAGCAATAGCCAACTTTGGGGGCTTATTAACCTACCTTATCACGCTAGTAACGGGGGATATTCAACCCCGATATACACTCGCCAATATGTTTTAGCCCCAACATAATCCAGTTATTTTTTTAATGATTACAAATTGCTTAAATGAAAATTTCAGTGCATCAACATGTCGCAAAAAACATCCTTCAGTAGCATCATTATCGTCAAGGAAGCTTTTTGCGCCAAAATGATTTGTCTGCCATTGTATACCGCTGTATTTCTTAACAAAAAATAATCAAAGCAGTTTAAGAATGATAGATTGTGTCTTGTCAATACTAAGAGGGCACTACATTATGTTAATCACTATTATTGTTATTCAATTCACTGTATTTTCATTTTTTTTTACACTAGAGCGGCTCATTCCCGCACACACTATTAACCGGCCAAAGTCTTTCGGCTTAGTTTGGGTTGCAGTTAATGCCTTTGCATTAGTTTGGGCTAATGCCGGTATGTATTATTACTTATCGCTGGATGGTGTTTTTGATCTTGGCCTCGGCCCAGTAGCATCGGGTTTTTTTTACTATATGGTCTATTCATTTACCGCGTATTGGTACCATCGCGTTCGCCATTCTAATTTTTACCTCTGGCAGTTTATTCATAAGTTTCATCATTCAACACCACAAATGGAAACCATTGTCGCATTCTATAAACACCCAACAGAGTATATGTTAAATAGTATTGTTGTATTAACACTGGCATGGCTATTCTCAATGCCTATCGAAGCCATTGTGTTAGCGTTGGCCATTGAGGGCTGCCTTGAATGCTTTCATCACAGCAATATTAAAATCGCCAAAAAGTATGACTGGATTGGCTGGATTATCCAAACACCGAAGATGCATTTAATACATCATCAGTATGGATGCCACCGTTACAACTATGCGACTTTTTTATGGGATACCGTTTTTGGGACGGCACGAGTTTCTACTAAATGGAATGGAAGATTGGGCTTTGACTCAAGTTTTGACACGTATAATCACGTTCTGTTGAAAAAGTAGTTCAAGATACTTGACGGCAAACTGTTTATAGAACATCCTTTATCCACTATTGTGGATAAAGGAGACAACACCATGAATCCAACCAGCAATCAAGTCGTCAGTCTTGCCTATTCTGACGAAATATTACCGGCACATATTGACTTCCAATTGCACGAAGCCATTGAGTCTTATATCTCTCATCAGGGTAATACTTACGCCACACTGGCGCGTGATATTGACCATTTTGTCAGAGATCAATACAAGGAAATGTGGTATCTCGTGGAAGAGGGTGAAATGACACAGCACCAACTTGAGAAACACATGAAAGATCATACGCCAAGCCGCTCGTACCTTTACGATTACGCAAAAGGCCGACCTATTTGTTTTCGCTATACTAACACTATCGCGAATTTTTTTGAGGTCAAATACAAGATATATAACTTTGATCCGTCGAAGGACCTTCACGCATCATTAGAACTCACCCAATAGACTATCAACGCGACACGTTGTAATTGTCGCGGTATTTGTCTGGCTATAGAGAACGCAATTATGGCTACTGATAATTTTATTAAATCTGAAATGTTGGCAGAAGAATTTATTCAAAATGTCAGCATTGCCAGAGAACAGTTACAAAAAGGAAAAACCCAAGAGTGCCTATCCCTTTTAATGGAAGTGGAAACCTGTATGCAGGTTGCATTGGCAATGGGAGAAAGAAATGATATTGATCAAGGGCCCCTTGGCGTGCACTAATTAATATCTACTTTGGCATCAATGATTATTCTGGGATCACACCGAAAATGACAGTACCGGTCAACACCCCCAGGTAAGGTCACTACGCGCCTCACAGCATTCAATATGGAGCCAACGTCTAATCCCGTTGCGTTCATTCTATGGCCTGTATCTGGCCTGTGAAGGCTATAGGGGTAGTTGTGTGAAACCACCTATACCAGGGGCTCTCCTGAATCAGCACGTTGGCGCATAAGCCATCAAATTCGTGGTGCCATGTCAATGACACTCCGCGATAGCGATATAGTCTGTTCAATATGGGCTCATTATAAACCGCTCGTTATAGCGCCTAATTGATATCAATCAATAAATTGCGACGACATGAGCGACAATAACACTATTGGTGGCAATAGTGCCATAATCTCCCCTGTATTTAACATGCATTTCCCCGTGTGTAGCTGTTATAAAATATGGCGTAAAGACACGCATAAAGGCTGGAAAAAGCCGCCCAAGTACTGTATATTTGTACATGTATTTGAATGTGTATAGCTACTCCTAATTTTGGGTTGCTCTGCATTTATTATACGCTCTGCATGAAGCCTACTTTTCATTTTCGCTTCCCGCTTGTTACAAGCGCAAAATTTGCACCCTAGTGGTACTCAAACTTAATAGTATTCAAAAAACGCATTAGAAGTAATCAATAACCATGCCAACCTTCACTGGGCATGAATGGCCTTTTGCGCCCAAATTTTGCTGGGAGATTCAATAACTATGAACACATTACCGGATAACACCCTTCATATTCACGTACCAGAAATGACCATAGAGCACTACGCCGCTCATGTAGGCGTCAGTACCCGCACAGTTAATGGCTGGATTAACCGTGGCTATTTACCGTCTATTAAGCTTGGCAAGCGGCGACTCGTTAATGTTGCGCAGCGAACCATTGACTGTATTAATAGCGAGGTACGCTAATGGTTGATGCAACGTTAATTAAACAGCAGCTAGACCCGCTACAGTTAGCTCTACTCGACATGGGTTTTTATGAAGGCTTGTTTAAAGAGTTACATCGCCTGCTTGATAATAACCATGTGCGAGACCTTAAGCATTTTGCCCAAGCCTGGAATCAACTGCGACTGGGTGAACGCAATGTGCTACTGAGCATTGCCTACGATCAGGAGCGTACTTTATTTTTGCGAGCCACACCCGACCAAGCATTTGCTTCATTTAGTCAGGCACAACAATACTATTTAAAAAATAAATGCGATGGATTATTTACCACTATGGTCAGTCTTTTAGCGGCAACAGAACATACGCTATCGGTAAACCATAGGGTTATACCCTCTCTATTGCCTACTACATTCAACACATCAAAAATAGTATCTCAACAACAAAAGGTATTTCCATGAACGTATTATCATCACTACCAAAAGCTGAAAAAGATACCGGCAGCACTACTTTATTAGAAAAAACCAATCTTCATTTTTTTAACACTTACGAAGAAGCTATGGGTTTTATTCAATATACCGTGCTCATCGGTGGGGCCTGTCGGTTAGGTATTACCAAAGAGTCATTTTCAGTAGAGACATTTCATGAGATGATCTCGTAGCGGTAATACGGTTATCTTTTGTCAGTAGCGCTACACCAGCACTACTGGCAAAGCTCAAGCCAACATTTGACTAAGTATTCAAAGTATTTTGAGTTAGTCTTTTTATATATTGTGCACCATCAGAGCACAGGCATAAGATTCTTTGTATATAATCACATATTGAGAAACAGCATTAAAAACGGGCCTAACGTTTAAAAAAATTAACGCTATTGCCATAATAACTGTTTTTAATGACAACAATGGTAACGATCACTTCAAATACCATTATTTACAAGAACAACCACTGACGAGAATAGTTAGGTTATATATATAGCTTAATCATAAAAAGTAACAATATTGTACTTTATTTACCTGTTGCAAATAGATTACTCTCAACATACATAAATGCTCATTATTATCGCACAAGGCATTTGCATATATTCACCACTCGTTGAATAAATACAAACTCTTAATCGATGGACTGAAACCTGCATACTGTATGGTTATTTGTTGAAGAATTATGCTTATAACTACCACGATAAACATGAAAAAGACCACAGCAAAGACTGTGCGAATGTCACAATCTGTCAAAAAAAATGCAGTATGCTACTTAATCATTATTGATACATGCTATTCTGCCGCGATATAAAGCAATATTATGATTAGCATATTTATTGATAATAAACAGCAAATTAGAATTGATCACCCGTTCAAGAGTCAAATAATTGAACCGGTGAATATGAATACTTATTTATAAAGTCAACACAAGCCTTTCGCCATCATCAGCGATAGGATAATAAAGCTGTTATTGCACTACAACGGGGGATAAAAGGTAATGGCAAAAAAACGGTTTAACCGGGAAGAAGCAATTGGTCAATCGCTGAAGTTATTTTGGCAACATGGTTATAACGGCGCATCAATGCAGCAGGTCTTCGAATGTACAGGTCTAAAACCGGGCAGTATTTATTTAGCCTTTGGGAACAAGGAAGGGTTATTTCAGGAATCAGTCGCACACTATGCAAAACAGTGCTTATCTGACATGGATGACACGCTAAAAAATTCATCTTCGGTAGAGGTTGGATTATGCCAAATACTGGAAAAAATGATTGCTCAAACGCAAAAGAGTAACTTTTGTTGCTGTTTTTTAATTAAATGCCAACTAGAACTCACAGATAAAAAACAAAACTTACAAGAATTTGTCAGTGCTCAATTACGTAAAATGGAAGATCTTTATACTTATCATTTAACCAAAGAGTATGCCCATGTAAACGATGGTGCCGCACTTGCAAAAAAACGCGCCACAGATCTTATGCTACACCTATATGGCCTTCAGATTTATGGTTATCATCATAATTGTGAACAAGAATTACGGGAAAGTTTGAAAGCAGGCCTCTCCTGGCTTCCCTGGCAACAAGAACAGCAACACAGTATTGCCACGGCATAAATAAAACATAAAGAGGTAATATTAAGGAAAGGTACCACAGAAAATAATAACGCTTATCTGTTAAGGCGATACGTTAATCGTGTCGCTATTGTGGCAAGCTGTGTCTTCTTTGTAAGATGTTGCTCGCTTATGGTAAATCTCCTAAATATCCAGATGCAAGCCTCACGGGCCATGAAGGCCCGTTTTTTACTTCACTCAAAAAAACCCATCGACAACTTAAGTAATTTCATCCGCTAATTCAATAGCCTTGCCTAATGCTTTTAATGTGGTATCACTTTCAACTCCCATTAGCATATAGCCTAAACCATTTTTTACCCATAACACACTATTGAGAACGCTTGAATGATATATGGTTGCAGGCTGTGCGCTACCTGTAATAGCGGTCACACATAATGCCAAGGGCAAACCTTTCTCAGGAAGATAAACCATTTGTAAAATAGTTTTTCCTTTGTAAGCAAGCTCCTGTACACGACGAAATTTATAGCCGTATTGGCTCAAGTCCGGGATGCGCAGCAGGTGCCCGCTTTGGCGGTTAAATGTATCGACGACGCTAGTAGTATCAACAAGGCGCTGATGTACATTCGCCACCGTGGCACGTGTATACAGCGCTTGATATTGAATCATAGCATCGACCAATACTTTAGCATCGCGTTCTTCAAGCCAGGAGATAGTGGTAAGATTCTCACTATTGTCAGATTTATTCAGCCAGTGGTCAGCTAAAGTAGTAATTAATATTCCCATAGTAAATGCTAAAGAAAAACACACCGCCATTGAGACACGCCCAAAAGGCAACAGTGACGAAGAGCGTGGCTCGCCTTGCGTTACCTGAACTAATTGTTCAATGCGATGGTGCAAATGTTCAGGAACCGACGGTAAGTGTTGTACTGCAAATGCTGCATCATAAGGCAGCTGTGCCGTCTTTAGTGCCTGTACTTTATCGCGCAACACTTTATCCTCCTCAAGTGCCCGCTCAATGGCAACCATCGTCGTTTCATCCAATTGATGCTCAACATACTTTAGCAATAAACAATCATCTATTTTCATAGTGGTGATACTTTTTCAGTTCGATCGCGAGTTGGTGATAATTCTAAATCGAGGAAAGCGTCACCAATAGTTATCCTAGCTCGAGCAATGCGGCTCATAACAGTTCCTATTGCAACATCCATAATGTCAGCGGCTTCACGATAGCTATAGCCTTCTATACAGACAAGTAATAACGCCGTGCGTTGCGCTTCTGGCAATTGGTTAACATGGTGAATCACTTCTCTAAATAATTGCTGGCCTTCGCCTGCGCAGGGCTCAAGCCCAATATCATCTATATCGCTAGTATTAAAGGTGCGCTGCTGGCGCACGGCTTCTGCACGCAGCTCATTTTTCCAAATAGAATGCATAATGCTGTACAGCCAACTACGCAGTGTTGAGTTTGGAATAAATTGGTGTCGACGCTCTAACGCTCGTACAGCCGTCTTTTGAACAAGCTCCTCTGCCACCGATGATGAGCGAGATAAACGTAAGGCAAAACGCCATAAATGGGGTAATTCGTGGCTCAAGTTGTCAGAAACAATGTGATTCATATCAGTAATAACACGCCAAAGTAGTATTTATTCCCGTTAAAAGTCATTATTTTTATACAATAGTACTTACCGTGCCAATAAATCACTTATTGTCTAAACAGGCGGAATAAAAAATGAAGTTTGCTGTTATCTCTATTAACAGAAAGCATCAAAGACACACTGTGTTGTTACCTACTCACACTAAACCACCTGACCTATTTGGAGATTATGGCATGTCTATATTATCAAAACGATTACAACGTACAACAGCGGCACTAGCAGCAACTCTGCTCGCTAGCAGCCTTTCTTTGAGTACTTATGCGACATCGTGGCATATTGATCAAAGCCTCTCAAATGTTAACTTTGTAACGGTTAAAAAAACCCATGTCGCTGAAGCTCATCGGTTTGAAACAATTAGCGGATCTATTTCTGACTCAGGAGATGCCAAGGTTATTATTGAAACAGCCAGTGTCAACACAGGCATTGGTATTCGCGATGACCGCATGCGTCAGTTTGTGTTTGATACTGTCAACTTCCCCAAGATTATCATCAGCACACACACCGGTGAGCTGGCAGCATTGCAACCTGGTGAGTCAGCTATGCAATCACTATCTGCCACACTATCACTACACGGTGTTGAAAAACCGATCACACTGGATGTATTAGTCAGCCGGCTCAACACGGATAAACTAACAGTGACCAGCACAAAGCCTGTCATTGTTAACGCTAAGGATTTTCAACTCAATACCGGTGTTCTTAAACTCAGTGAGCTCATGGGCAATATCTCTATTGGCAGCTCTGTACCCGTTAATTTTGCGTTAACATTTAAACAATAAAAGAGCGCCGTTGCGTGCAGTAACTGCACACAACGGTCAAATAATATTATTAACCCTAAGAGCTAGTCTGCTTGGGTGTTATACGCCATAAGCGTGCCAGTAATGCCACAACAATAACGGCAAATACAATACGCATCCACAAGATACCCGATAGGTCCGCGCCAAGTAAAACGATCAGTAAGGTATCTTCGATTAAACTGTGGCACAAACCCAGTAATGCCATACTCAAAAAAACATCTCTGTGAGATAATTTACCTGAGCGCGCCTCATCAATTAAGAGACCGCCACCAAAGCTCAATCCTAATGTCATGCCGATTACTGTTATATTTGCACTTTCACGACTCAGTCCTAAAAATCTAAGCACAGGGAATAACAACCAGTGCATCCATTTCTCAATACCGACCACACGTAGTATTTTTAACAGTGTCATCAGTACAGCAATAACAATTAATACACTGAGTAATGTCTCTATCTGCGTTATAGCCCATGCAGGCAGGCTATTATCAATGATATCAGGCTGCCAAAGTAATTGGCTTTTGTGTTGTAGCGTATCGGTTGTTTGATAAATGATATGCAATAGTGAACCTATCACTAAAGCACCACCAATACGAATCAACAACGTTGTACGCCAACGAATACCCGCTGCTTTGGCGACAGCCCCTTCAATAGGCAACGAATGGGCGATAAGTATCATTGCACCTAGTGTAGTCACTTGCGCTACACTCAGTGATGCTTGTGAAAACAACGGGAAAAATACCGCCATTGCGGTATAGATATTCGTGAGCATTGCCGTTGCCCAAACAATACCCATTGATTCAGGTAAACCCACGAGGCTCATCAATGGCGATAATAACCATGCTAGCCAGCGGGTTAATCCTAGCGAATCAGCTATTTTAACCATAATTAATGCGGGTACCATAATTTTTAATAATACCCAATAGACTCTGCTAATATCCTTAATCAGCGCTATAACAGGCAAAGCCCATCGACTAACAGCCACAATAATACCTCTTATTTATAGACAGATTTTTAATGCCTTTAGCTTACGTAAAACTTAACTAATTATTTCTTTAATATGCAGCTAAAATTAACATATAATTTGTTTAACACTCCCCATTTGACACTTAATTAACTTATGGCCTTAGATCGCATAGACTTAAATATTCTCGAGCGTCTGCAAACAAATAGTGCTATCACTAATCTAGTACTGGCCGGCCATGTTGGCTTATCACCACCGGCTTGTTTAAAACGTGTAAAACGGCTGTTTGCTGAGGGATATATTGAACGAGAGGTAGCACTATTAAACCAACAACGCTTTGAACCTTGCTTACATATGGTCATTGAAGTCGAAATGGAGCGGGATCGTATTGATTTATACCAGCAGTTTTTACAACGAGTACTTCAACGCAAAGAGGTCAAACAGTGCTATCAGGTCACAGGAGAGGTGGATTTTATTCTTATTGTTACAGTAGCAGATATGAGAGCCTACGACAGTTTTTGCCAGGAAGCACTATATGCAGAGCCTAATATGCGGAAATTTCGCACACTAATATCAAGGCAACGGCATAAGTTTGATACCAGTATTCATTTAACACCACCGCAAAATAGTTGATCAATTGCTAAGTGGTGTATCAAACAACACCGATTATTGAACAGAAAAACTGTCGATAACGTGAGAAAGTACTTGGCGTTTACCGTCAAATCGCGAATGTGTTGACCACCCCAGCAACTGAAAAAATTCCCCGTCACTTTGCGCTGTAACTACAAAATAATGAACTCGTAATTGATCAACAGTACCAACTACTTCAAAAATAAAAGCCGGTTGATTATTAATTGTTGTTGACGTTGGCCCGCTAACAACTTCGAGATTATCCAGCACATTAAAAAAGGGAGTGGTCACTAAATCGCGGTACTGGGCTAGTGTGGTACCGACTTCGAAATCACTTTTGGGCTCACCCAGTGCAATAAAATAAACATCTTGATAAATATTGCCCGCTTGCAGATCAGCGGCATCATTAAGGTCTGTACGCTCACTCCATGAATCTGGGACAACAATACTCATACGCCCATCAGCAGAAATCATCGTTTGGGGATTTTGAATAATATCGCGTTGGTTTTCAGGCGCAGCGACAATAGTCGCCTTGCTTGAGTCACGACATTCTTGCGGGCGGTATTTAATGGCTAAAGTACCTTTGTAGTTACATTCCCAAGTTACTTGATTATCATTTAATGTTGGCGTAAAGACCAAAGTGCTTGCGCTGTGTTCATTGATATTAGTAAATATTACCGTCATCACACCGCCATCCGAAACAGTGATCGATTGAATATAATCACCGTTAATGGTCTCAGGTAAACCTGCATCAATATTTTGATTAGGCAGAAAGCCTGTACGTTCAATAAAGTCACTCAGCTGCTGCTGGCTTTCGCGCACCAAAGGCATACCGGCACTGACTTTAGCCCGAACGGTATAATCTTGATATGCAGGCAGAGCAATCGCCGCTAATAGACCCGTCATACAGACACACACGATGGCTGCTGCAACAAACAACAAGGTAGTGCCGCTACTATTGGGAACTTTTGCGTACTTTTTATCCCAAGATACTTTAGAGGTACATAGAAACACAATGCTTTCTATTATTGCGATAACAAAAGGAATTAGTGTACTGGCAAAAATAATATAAAAAATACCCCACCATTGATTTAAATACAGCCTATGAATACCAAAACCACCCAGACAAAATGCCAGTACTGTTGCAGTTGTTTTACTTTTGGCATTCACCCCCATTTGCGGTTCGCCACAAACGGGACACACATCGGCACTGCTATCGATAACCCGAGCGCACCCACGACAAAAGACTTTATTTTCAGGCAGTATTTTTTTAGCGCCCGCTATAGGTTTAGCGCTTGTTACAGACGACTCGTTTAAAGGCTCAGAAGTAGTCGCCGTATCCTCAATAACAGAAGTGGAATCATCCCCTAGTGATACGGAAAGTGTAGGTGAGGTATGCTGGCTGTTCAGTTGGCTCATATCAAAGGGCGTGCCCTCTTCTATAATTTTGCACAAGCCGCCCGCGCCTGTAATCAGCTGATGATATTGCTGTGCACGCTCACGCTCCAGCTTGCGTTTAATAACACTGTAGGGGGTAGAAAATAATTTTTGAGCGACCGGCTCGCTTAACTTAAGACGCTCCGTTAATTGCTGCTGAACATCGATATTATCATTATTAATTAACACGACATAATATTGCTGACCCTGCATAAACTGCTCCTATTTTATAAATTTTTACGTAGTTAATTGTGATTAGACTATCTTCAATGCAAGCCAAGCATGCTCTAGACCACCTAGATCCGGCAGTATAGCGGGTTCGCCAGCAACACTCACACGCATAGTTTCATAGGGGTTATGAGGCACATCATGTAGCTGTGTAATTTCTGGTGCAGTGACCCTGCTCAAACGTGGGATTCCTTGGGTGGGTATACAGATAAAGGGGAGTTTATCACTAACTCCGGTGTTGTTAAAAATAGTAATCTGGCTTGTAGGCTGAACCCCGGCAATACTACCGCCATTAATAGCTTCAAATGAAATCATGGGTATTTGCAGACCACGCCAGAGTAAGTTTCCCAAATACCACCCCGGTACGTTGGGTTGTACTATCGGTGATTGGTAGGGCATCATTTCTGCAACGGTGACCGTTGGAACAATTAATTGACTATCAGCCATCGGAATCAATAAGCTGGGAATTTCGCTGGTATTGCTATCATCTAGTAATGGCGTATCCATCAGTACAATCTCTTTTTCATTCACACTAAAAAATAATAGTGGTGTTAATAGTTAAGCACACATTGCTTCATTGCATTCATCACAGGCGCGATGGCCCTGCCGATGAGTGCTGCTGAGAAACCCAGTGAGCTAAATTATCAGCTAATTGTTCCGGGGAGCCTTGTGTGGTGACACAACCCGTTGCATCAACAGCATCAGGCATAGAGGTCGATGCGCAGGTTGCCGGAGATTGAATCCATACCTGCCCTTCGCGCAATGCCATTAAACGGCTGCCAATCGCACCATCATCACCCATGCCTGTAAAAAAAATAGCGCCACTATGGCGGCCATATAAATCTGCAACATTGGCAACAACCTGATCAATAGAGGGGCGGTAATCTCCTCGCCAACTGCGCTCATGGTAGGCAACAACACGCCCATCCTGTTGTATTTCAGTCACGTAATTGGCCGGTATCAAAGCCACACCATTACTGCGAATAATTTCACCGTGCTCTGGAATATAGCTCTCGTACTCACTATCGCGGCAAATCATTTCTGCTAACCGCTGGTTTTGGTATTGATCTATATGCTGCGCATAGACAAAACCAACATCAAGTTGACCAGGCAGCTTATCTAAAAACCGCTTAATCGCCTCAGGGCCACCCGTCGATGCTGCAAGCACCCAGATTAACGTCGGTTTTTCTTGTTTTTGATTGGCGGCTCGCAGTTGCCCATCTAAGCATAACAGCTTATGTTTTAACTGCCGTGACCACGAGTGAAAATTATCCTCAGCTGCATTATAGGTATGCCCTTCACCAAAAATAACCGGTTGCTCTAAATTGAATAGCCACTGCTCAAACTGCGCTGACTGTTCACTAGCACTAGCAAGATCTACATCGATCAACCAAGCATCTACTTGTGAGCTGATGTCACTTAGCTGCTGTACATTGGGCAGCACCTGACGTATCTGAAATGCAGCTACAACACTATACTGACATTCATCAACAATGATCTTCAGATAGTGCTGCTGAACAAGGTTTTCACTAACTATACCAATGCTTAAGCTGAAGGTCATTAATGGTCGACAGTACTGGCCGCCTCCATTAACTCACGGATATTTTGTAATAGCTTATCTTCTTGATAAGGTTTTCCCATATAGGCATTAACACCCAAGTCCAGCCCACGCTGCCGATGCTTTTCACCAGTACGCGAGGTAATCATAATAATGGGCAATGATTGCAAACGATTATTAGAACGAATATTTTTCGCCACCTCAAAACCATCCATACGTGGCATTTCAATATCGAGTAACATAATATCCGGGGAGTGATCTTGAAGCATATTCATTGCATCAACACCATCTTTTGCGGTAATCACATCATAACCTTCACGCTCTAATAAGCGCGTCGTTACCTTGCGCACAGTTACAGAGTCATCCACAACCATAACCAACGGGTTATTAGCCAATGCCGCAGGTCTTGGGGTGATTTCCAATAGTCTTGTTGCATCTTCTGACAGTGCTACTGCACGACGAATAATCGCATTGAGGTCAAGAATAACAACCACATGACCATCACCCATGATAGTTGCACCCGACAAACCTTGAACCGTACTAAACTGCGCACCTAAACTTTTTACCACAATCTCTCGGCTGCCTTGCAAATGGTCTACCTGCAATGCAACTGCGTGATCAGCTGTGCGCAATAATAATACGGGAATGGGCAAAATCTGCCCCTCTAGTTTTGGTCGAGCTTCACTATTGAGTAGGCCACCCAAATAGCGTACTTGATAAAGCTCGCCTGCATATTCAAAACGGCTCTCTGGATTATTATAATAATGTTCAAGCTCGTACGGGCTGATACGTACAATACCTTCAATCGTATTCAGCGGAATAGCGTAGCGATCCTCGCCAATCAATACCATCAAGGCGCGGTTAACCGATACAGTAAACGGTAGTCGCATAGTAAAGGCAGTCCCTTCACCGGCGCGTGAATCGATGGCCATGCTGCCACCTAATTGTTTAATTTCACTGTGGACAACATCCATGCCCACACCACGACCCGAGATTTGCGTAACCGTATCAGCCGTACTGAAACCTGCATGCAAAATAAACTGGAGCACCTCTTGATCGCTTAGCTGCGCATCACTGTTCATTAAGTTGCGTTCTATGGCCTTTTCGCGCACTCGCTGTAGATCAATACCTTGACCATCATCGGCTAAGCGAATTAATACATCGCCCCCTTCACGCCCCAAACTCAACACTATACGTCCGGTTGGCGATTTACCGGCTTTGATACGCTGTTCAGCGTCTTCAATACCATGGTCGACCGCATTGCGCAGCATATGCTCTAATGGTGCAACCATACGCTCAAGCATGGTTCTATCTAATTCACCTTCGACATTATCAAACTCAAAGCTGACTGTTTTTCCAAGCTCAGAAGAAATCTGTCGAATAATACGCCGCAGTCGTGGCACCATACGCGAAAAGGGCACCATTCGAGAACGCATCAGGCCTTCTTGCAAATCGGTATTAATACGCGATTGTTGCAATAGCACTGTTTCTGCATCACGGGTCTTATCTGCGAGTGTTGCCTTCAAGTCCATCAAGTCAGAAGCAGACTCAATAAGCGAGCGGGATAACTGCTGTAGATGAGAGTAGCGATCCATCTCTAATGGATCAAAATCACCCAGCTCTGCCGCCATTTGTTCTTGGCGAAATAGCACTTGTGCTTCTGTTTCAATATCGAGCCTGCGCAACTGTTCCTGTAGTCGTTGTACCGTAGAACCCATTTCATCGAGAGAGAAGCTCAAGTCACTGATCTGCTCTTCCATTCGGCCACGACTAATGGAGGTTTCACCGGCAAGGTTAACCAATTCTTCCATTAAATCTGCGGAGACTTTAACAACCTCTTGCGGCGCAGCGCGGCGTGCAGCCGTTTTATTACTGGCGGCTGCACCCGAGGGTGCTTCAGGCATAATAGGTGCTGAAACATCAGTGACAGCGGGTTTTGGCATAAAAGGCAATACATTATCTTCAACTTTGACAGGCTTAAGCCTTGTCACTGTATCGCTGGAGTGCACAACAGAAATCGAGGCGGGCGAATCTTCGACAATGGGCTGCTCTATTGATGCTGTCGTATCAGTACTGCTGTTGGTTTCATCACTGATAGCCGGTGTGTTTAGCTCGATATCTGTAGTATCTTGCCCATCCTCCACAGGCTCATCAGCTCCTGTAATAGCATCATCAACAGGCTGGTAAATGCCGGCTTTAACGGCCGCTACATTTTTAATTAATTGATCTTGGTAGCGATGAATTTGCTGGAAAGCACTTTCTGACAACTCCTGTTGTGACAAATCAATTAAAAAGGTTTCGAAATTATGCGCCAGGTCACCGAGGTGCACTAAGCCCGCTAATCTTGCCCCGCCTTTTAATGTATGCAAAGAGCGCTGTAGGCTTTCATTGCTCGCGCTATGGCTCCAGTCATCTTCCCATTCGTGAACGGCTTCATCAATATCTTCAAGTAATTCATCAGCTTCATCGACAAAAATTTCAATAATTTCTTCATCGACTTCTTCATCTTCAACATCAGCTAGCGGCAATAGCTCATCTTCTAGCTCGGCAATACCTTCTTCGACAACATCCTCAGCAGAGGTATTGTCAACAACACTCGACTCATCAACGCCGGGGGTAAGCGGTACCGCTATAGCCGCCGATGGTGCATCGGTGGCATCAAGGCCCTCAGTAGCAGATGAAAATTTACCGGCTGATATTTCAGCCGCCATTAGTGGATCAATAGCGGCTGTTGTCTCACTCGGCCGGTCATTATTAGCACTATTGTTTAGCGCAGGTATTTCACTCACCGGCAATTCGTGATCTAGTGCTTCACTCATCATTTGTAGCCTAGACATTAAATCATCATCGCGAGCGGGAAGGTTTTGGCCCGCTGCAATAGAATCAATCATATCGAGTAAGCTGTTGTGTCCTTCTACTAAATTATCATAGTATTGGCTATCCGCTTGAACACGCCCCGATGAAAGGCTGCTATAGCACGCTTGTAACGCTTTACTAAGCTCTGCCATTGCCGGCAGATTAGCTTTATCTGCGCCATTACTTAATGTATCTAGCTCATCAATTAATGGCTGCCAGTCACTAGCAGATGCACCGTGTTCTTTCCAGTTATTAATAATCGGTTCAACATCGAGCAGCAGATCCATTTCTTCTGCCATAAATATTTCAAGCAGCGCTGGATCCACCTGCTTTTGTGCAATTTCTGCTTCTTGTTGTCGAATCAACGGGCCAACCGAACGCTCTCGCAACTCTGCAATTCGCGCCTGATACAATACCAATTTAGGCACGCTAGGCGCATTACCATCGGCAATTTGGTCAAGCGCATCGCTGACATAACTAACGCCATCTTTAAAGAGTTGTAGCATGTCATCATCAATATTAACTTGGTAAGAGCGCAACTCTTTTGCAAAACCTTCAAGCGGTGCTGCAAGTTCAGCAATGCACATGACTTCTGCCATGTAGGCACTGCCTTTTAAGGTGTGCAATGCGCGCTGCATAGGATCACTGGGCGGTTCGTAAAGCGGTGCCGCTGCATCCATTGTGTCGATATATTCGTTAACTGTCGTTAAGTGTGTTAGTGATTCCGAGCGGAAAATTTCCAACAGCTGGAGATCCACCTCTTCATCTGCAACGACTTCGGCCTCTTTAGAGGTCGATAAACCACGCGTTAATTCTAATGAGGCATCACCTTTTGCAAGCTCATGCGCCCACGCCATATATTGGATACTTTTGTCTTTTTGGCTATTGGGCTTTTGATGTTCAAACGCCGAGATCATTTCAGGCAAAATATCATTAACACGGGCAATCAGTGTCGTATGCAACTGCCCAGGTTCAATGGTTTTATCGATAATGCGATTGAGCATGTTTTCAATAGACCACGCCAGCTCGCCAATATCGTCGGCATGCACCATTCGACCACTGCCTTTAAGCGTATGGAAAGCTCGCCTGAATTCCAAAAGAGAATCGTTATCGGTAAAATCGTCAGCCCATTTAGGAAAATAAGTACTGATGGCTTCACGTACTTCTGTGGCTTCTTCAACAAAAATTTCAAGAATTTCTTCATCGATTTCATCATCAGATGAGTCATTCTCGTCAGCCGCCACCGCAGATTCTATCGATAGGCTCGCATTTTCGCTTTCTCCCTTAGCAACAACATTATCGGCGATATTCTCAACGCTTGCTGTGGGTGAAGGTTCTGGCTGTACAGATTCGCTATAAGGCGTTTCATCTAAGGTGGGTTGCTCAGCGCCACTAACAAAGGGGGCAAATGCTTTTACAGAATACCCCAGTGCAGATAGGCTTTCCTCGGCGACATCAAGCAGCGCTTCAGTATCATCATCTTGACTATCAAGCATGCGTTCAAGATAGTAATCAACACTGGCAATTGCATCGGCAAGACTATCTAGCTGGCGCCATTCAGGAGAAATCTGTTGGCGAATCAGCTCTCGTTCAATATAAGAAGCACACGCTTCTAATATCACCGCAGGGCGCTCTAATGGCAGCATAATTAAACCACCACGAATTTCGCGTAACAAACCTGGCACTTTCTTTAAACGATCAACATTCCACTGCGTGGCAATATATTCCACGATAGAGTCTTTGGTTTTTTCTAAACCATTTCGACTTTCTTGTAGAACAGAGATCTGCGCTTTATCAAAGTGATAATCAGAGGACGCCGTATTCTTTTGTTCAGCACCTAGCGTAAATTCAAGCCCGCTTTCTACTTCTACAATATTACCCGCAATATGCAGTAACTGCTCTGTCGATACCGGCGCATTTTGCGTTTGAATTTCTTTGATCAGTTTGACTTGCGCATCTACTTTCTGGCGCAGTGGCCCCACCCCCAACACCGCCAAGGTATCGTTCACTCGTTGCAGTGTTTGCTGAATATCACTTAAGTGTTGAGCGGGCTCATCGTTGCCAAGACAAGCATCCAGTTTCTCTTTCGTATCATTAAGTTCGCCTTTAATGGCCGTAGAAACTGAGCGCAATGCAGAAATATCAGTAATTCCAAGAGTGTCGTGATTATTATCACTAGGACCAATATGGATACTCGATTGCAGTGAATACGTCTTTTTAATTGCTGCCATGCTATCGGTTTCACCGTTAGTGCAGGCAATATAATACAATAGGTTTTTTAGCAGTTCATCGTTGGTCGACTGATTAAGTGTAGTTAAACCGCCTTGCAACAACTGTTTTAACTCTTGGTCGAGGTGGCGCAAGAGGTTTTTAACCGCAGCACTTGGCTCAATAATACCCGCTTGTAAGCCATCGACTAACGCAGCCGCGATACCCCATACCACTGAGCGGTGGGTACCTTGTAAAATTTTATGCAGCCGCTGAAAGACCTTATTGAGATAAGCCAGATTCTCATCGACTTTTAATTGGTGGATCACACTGGCTGCTGCATACTGATACATTTTTCGCAATTTAGTCACAACAGTTTTAAATTGCGCTGCATCTTGAGTCAGAGGATAACGACTACCGTAGACACGGTAAGCAGGCCCAAGGTCAGGTGAAAATAGATTAGATTCACTTAAAAGATTGGCACCGCGAACAGCTCGCAGATCATTTAACAAAGGGAGCACAATAGTTGGACTATCTTGCTTTGTTTGTTGAACCTGCTCTAAATATGCCGGCAACTGCAAAATCGAGCGCATTAACACATCTTGAGCTTCAGCGCTATTTGTGACCTGCTTTTCACTATACGCTTTAGCCAACGCTTCCATTTCTTCGGCCAGCATAGCCGCACCATGAAATTCGACCATGTGCAAGCTGCCATAAACCTGATGAATATAGGTTAGACAAAAACGTAGCTGAGTCGCATCTTGTGGGTCCTCAACGTAGGCCTCTAACGCTTGTCGCGCTTGCGTCAAGGTTTGTTTTATTTCATCAACAACCCACTCGAGCGCTGCATATTGGCGGTTATCCGTCATGCCTTCCTCACGATTTATTCAAACGCTTATGTTGCAACACAGCGTACATAAGCTTGTATCTCTTCATTGGCAATGCGCTGTACATCATTGCACTGCCAATCTGTTGCTTCACCTAAGCCGATCACTAGAACACCGCCAGGCTTTAAGCGTTTTACGAGCTGATTAAGAATTTCTTTTCTGCGCCAACGGCGAAAATATACCAGTACATTTTGACAGAAAATGATATCCATTTTACTCACAGGCATCACACTTAAATTGAGAATATTGCCTTGAGCAAAACAAATTCGCTGCTTTAACTTGTCAATGATACGAAAGTGATACTCATCAACAGGTGAAAAATAACGATCGTGCTCGTCCTGTGTCAGTAAAGCCAATCGTCGCTCGGTATAAATTCCCTTACGTGCTGTCGCCAATGCGGGCAAACTGACATCTGTCGCTGTTACCCCGTAATAGGGCCGCATTGCCGCAAGCTCAAAGCAGTCATTAGCAACCATTGCCAAAGAATAGGGTTCTTCACCTGTCGCACACCCCACGCTCCACACTTCAAAACTTTCGCTCAACTCTTTGCGACTAATTCTGTTTTGCAACAACTGCCTAACAAATTCTAGCGAAGGCCTGTGGCGAAAAAAGCTGGTTTCTTTGACCACCAAACGATCAACTAACACCTGCCACTCAACTAACCCTCTAGCACCATCGGTCACATGCTCAAAGTATTCATCATATTTCTCAATGCCCAGTTCACGCATGCGAATAGACATTTGTGTTTGCAGCAAAATTTTTTGCTGAGGTGCCAATTGAATACCCGTACGTTCTTCCAACAGTTTGCCCCATTGTAAAAACTGTTGCTCTGGTAGTATTTCAAATGTTTTAAAAGACCAAGCCATTCCACGTTGCCATTTAGAGTAATGCTACAAAGGTAGACATCAACTTGTTGCTCGCTCACCTTCGCCTTCATCAAAGTCTAACTCTGACAAGTCGATATCAAGTTCAGTATTATCTTCTAGTGCATCAAGTTCATCTTCTACCATGGCAATTTCATTCTCGCCACTGAACAACTCGGCCAGCTCTGAGTCCTCTGGTAAGCCAACATTTTCATCACTGTCATCGTCGTCATCAATAATATCGTCGAAGTTAAAACCGTCATCTTCGACCATCTCTTCCATTTCACCAGTATCGCTACCCATAGCGCCATCTGTTTGATTGGCATATTCAGAGGGCAAGGTGAAGCCAGCAACCGACTCTCGAAGATCAAGTGCCATTTCTGCAAGTTCACCAATTGACTGTGCCGTAGCCCCAGTACCTGCTGAGGTTTGTGATGTAATTTCTTGAATAACATTCATCGTATTAGAAATGTGACCCGCCGATGATGCTTGCTGACGAGCAGCGTTAGAAATGTTCTGAATCAATTCAGCAAGGTTGGCCGATACACCTTCAATCTCTTCAAGTGCTACACCCGCATCCTGTGCTAGGCGGGCACCATTCACTACCTCGGTAGTAGTTTGTTCCATCGAAATTACCGCTTCGTTAGTATCGGTTTGAATCGTTTTTACCAGGGCTTCAATCTGTTTGGTTGCCGCTGCTGAACGCTCCGCAAGTCGCTGTACCTCATCTGCTACCACCGCGAAACCACGACCAGCATCACCGGCCATCGATGCCTGAATAGCAGCGTTAAGTGCAAGAATGTTAGTTTGGTCAGCAATATCGTTAATCAAACTTACGATGTCACCAATTTCCTGTGACGACTCACCCAATCGTTTAATTCGCTTAGAGGTATCTTGAATCTGCTCACGAATAGTATCCATGCCGTGAATAGTATTTTGTACCACCTTGGCGCCGTTGTTGGCGATAGATACCGAGCGCTCGGCTACCGATGCTGATTCAGCGGCGTTAGCAGATACTTGGTCAATCGTTACCGCCATTTCATTAATGGCCGCAGAGGCACCAGCAATTTCCTGGGCCTGATGATCCGATGCTTCAGCAAGATGTAGCGCAGTTTGCTGGGTACTTTGTGCTGCGGTTGATACTTTTACCGCAGTTGTATTAATCCGTGATACTAGTCGACGTAATTGGTCGATAGTAAAGTTAACTGAGTCGGCAATTGCTCCTGTAAAGTCCTCTGATACTGTAGCGGTGGTTGTTAAATCACCATCGGCCAAATCGGCCAATTCATCCAATAGACGCAAAATTGCCGTTTGGTTTTGTTTATTAGCGGTTTGAGTTTCTTCTAAACGTTCGGTCGTGTTGCTTAAAATCGGAATAGGAAGAATCAACAAACAGACCAAAAAGAAAAGACCAGAGATTAAAATATAGGTGGAGTTAGGTGAGCGTGAAGACGCCAGCAGGCCAACCTTGCCTCCCATAGTAACCAGCACTTCGCTGAGCAGTTCTGCATCGGGCATAAACTTCGCCAGCTTTTGTCGATCATTGTTGATTGCCTTTGCAATTTGACGCTCAGAGGCACCAAACAACTCGGCCATTTTTTCAACGCGGGTGCTAATAGCGGCATCTTGATTGCTACCACTTATCGCAGCAAGATTTTTCTGAAAGGCAATAGCATTGGCGGCAAAGCGATCCGACAACGGCAGAGTAATATCCAAACGCTCACCAATCGCATTGGCATCAGCTTGTAAGCTGCCGATCAAAAAGGCCTGTTGTTGCGCATCAGCAATTTGACTATAGGGTGCACGCGATTTCACCAATGCCTGAATAACGGCTTCGTTTTCAGCATTAATCTGCGATAGCCGGTTCTTCAGGCCTGCAACAACATCGAGAAACACTGCATCGTTGGTACCTGCATTAATACTACCGGCCTGCTCTTTAATACTGGCCCAGACCTCGCCGAAACTGCGGTACTCTTCATCTAAGACTTTTTTTGTATAACTATCGGTTTGCTGTAGTGATCGCCAACCCGCATCAATTTCATCAATAGCAACGCCCAACGTCGCTTTACTGCTACTTTTTCCAGAGACGACATCAGTTGCTAATGACGACAGCGTAGAGGCCTTATCGCGCAATGACGATATCGTTGATAACGTCTCTTGATCATGGGTGGAGTTACGCAAAACGGCAAATATAAAATAAGAGAGGGCGATAAGAGAAATCACCATCAGGGTAACGAGAATGGCAGTTAACCGGCTCCCTTTACCCATTGAAAATAAGCCTTTGTACTCAACTTTCATGCTGCGAACTCCTATGTGAACTTAGCGAACACAATATATTATGTTATTAAATGTCAATTCTGTATCAATGAGGCTCAAGCACATTAATTGAGCGCCGCATCCAGAAAACGAGCGTCATCGATTAATGCCTTAGGATTAAAAACGAACCATGGTTTATCTGTAGCCTGATAACCGCCGGCAATAAAAGGTCTAAGAACACCGGGAACATCATCAGGTATTGATTGAATTTTAGTATCCACAGAAAAATGCTGCATACCATATACACGATCAACCCAAAGACCTGAGTAAATCGAGCTAGCATCGAGCACTAAAATTCGCTGCTGCTTTTTGTTGCCTGTTAAATGACCACCAAAAAACTCGGCCAAATCAAATACCGGCAGTAGGCGCCCACGCACATTAGCCACGCCTTTTACCCATGGCTGCACTCCGGGAAGGCGGGTAAAACCGGGCACTTCCAGCATTTCAGCAATTTCACCCATAGGAACAACAAACTGAATCCCCATCAATGAGAAGCCTACGCCACTCCACTGCGGGGTCGTATCGATTTGTGCTGGCAATTGCTGAGCTGAAGCCCAGCTTTTTTGGGCCAGTGACTGTAAAGCCGAAAAGGCCGCCTGCTCTTCAGGCATTGGACAATCCCCAACTGTTGATTTACGGCGTATCTACACAACGATAAGCCATTTACTCGTTATTATGTTCAATCTTTAAATTAGGCGGTCACTATTATCGATAAAGTACCGGCGATAACACCGCCCGCCCACAATTATTCAAGCAGTGTACTCGCCTTATGCCAATGCCTCTGAGATAGTCTTTAGCAATTGGGCTTCTTTCACAGGCTTAACCAAATAGGCCCTTGCACCCTGGCGCATACCCCATACTTTATCGGTGTCTTGATCTTTCGTTGAAACGATAACAACGGGGATATTGTTGGTTTCGGGCGCTTTGCTGAGCTGGCGGGTCGCTTGAAACCCATTTAAACCAGGCATAACCACATCCATTAAAATCAAATCCGGACGCGACGCTTTGGCAAGCGCCAAACCTTTCTCTCCCGTATCGGCTGCATCAACGCTGTAGCCATTCTTTTCCAGTATCGTCGTTAATTTATAAGTCTCCGTAGGAGAGTCATCAATAATCAAAATATGAGCCATGATATCCTCAATTTTTACTCATCATCATTACGAAATGTATACTTTATAAACAAACCCCATACTCAAACAGACTGCCAACCGACTAGCCAGTAATGAGATACAGGTTTAAATCATTAAAGTTAAATTACACTCTCTTTGCCGCCAAGACATATATACCCAACACACAAAGGAGAATTAAGACATCGGTACTGATTTTACGCCACCATTAACGGATGACTTAGCCATATCACGAGACGTGAGCTTCAATCGCACCTAATAATTCCGTTTTGCTAAAAGGCTTCGTCAAATACTGATCCGACCCTACTATACGGCCCTTTGCTTTATCAAATAGGCCATCTTTACTTGATAACATAATCACTGGCGTACTTTTAAACTCACTATTATTCTTAATCAGAGCACATGTTTGGTAGCCATCGAGCCTTGGCATCATGATATCCACAAAAATAATATCAGGCCGAGAATCTGCAATTTTTGCTAATGCATCAAACCCGTCTGTGGCGGTAACAACCGCACAACCAGCCTTTTTGAGTAACGTCTCAGCGGTTCGCCTAATGGTTTTACTGTCGTCAATTACCATTACTTTGAGGCTATCCAGAGTTACATCCATACAAACCTAACCTTATAACTTTTATATGCTTGAATTCGTTGCATAGCTGAGACCTTTGTTGCTTATAATTAAACAAGTGCGGCCGCCAGCCTGAAGTGTTCACGGAGATGCACTTTTAACACAGAAGCTGATATTTATCTATAAATCCCGCATGAAAATTGAGACATATTGTCAAGATTCCGACGTAGGTGCATATATTCACTGATAAAACGCCTTCTTTATTGTAGACTAGAAAACGCTGTTTTAAAAAAACAAAGTGACCCCTAAGAGACCCTTATTTATGTCTATACGCCTCGGCATTGTGATGGACCCCATCAGCCAGATTAAACCTCATAAAGATACCTCTCTCGCATTACTACTGGCCGCGCAAGCGCGCGACTGGGAATTGTTTTATATGGAGCAGGGAGATCTCTTTCTTGAACAGGGTGTTGCCAAAGCACAATGCCGCACGCTGCATGTTGAAAACAACTCCAAACAGTGGTTTAACTTTACAGATAATAACAGCAATATCATTAACTTAGGCGATTTAGATGTTATTTTAATGCGCGTAGACCCCCCCTTTGATAATCAGTACATTTATTGTACTTATTTATTAGAGATCGCCCAGCGGCAGGGCTGCCTTATTGTCAATGACCCTCAGAGCTTAAGAGACTGCAACGAGAAGATTTTTGCCACGCACTTCCCACAGTGCTGCCCGCCCGTCATCGTCAGCCGCAGTGCCACGCAACTGCGCAATTTTCACCGTGAACATCGCGATATTATCTTCAAGCCTCTCGACGGTATGGGTGGTAGCGGTATTTTTCGTGTACGCGAGGATGACCCAAATGTGGGAGTAATTTTAGAAACGCTGACAAATCACGGCGAAGAATTTATTATGGCCCAGCGCTTTATCCCTGAAATAAGCGATGGCGATAAACGCATCCTAGTGATTGATGGCAAAGCTGTGCCTTATTGCTTAGCCAGAGTACCGGCAAAAGGCGAAACACGCGGCAACCTCGCAGCGGGCGGCACAGGGCGGCCACAACCATTGAGCGCGCGTGACCAATGGATTGTTGATCAAGTAGCACCCACACTAGTCGCCAAGAATTTACTCTTTGTCGGGCTTGATGTCATTGGTGACTATCTTACAGAGATCAATGTCACTAGCCCAACCTGTGCCAGAGAACTCGACAATGCGCACGACACTCGCATTGGTGAACGCTTAATGGATGCTATCGCATCGCGACTGGACCAATCATAATATATGCGCATGACAACAAGCTGCCGAGAAAAATTGTGACAGAATCGACACTTTCCCCTACTTCTAAAACGCCTGCCTCGGCCACTGGCTCACCTCAGCCTGTCACCGAGGTAAATACGACAGACCGCCTAAGCTTTACGCTATTTTTAGCCGCGGCAATACACGGGTTAATTATTTTTGGCATTACCTTTAGCAACAGCCAGCCCTCTGAAAGTGCACCGAGTGTGACTGTGACACTCGCTACCCACAAGGCCAAAGAAGCACCAGAGGATGCCGACTATTTGGCACAGTTCAATCAAGATGCCAGTGGTACAGAGACCGAAGCAAAAGAACTGACAAGCGATAAACAAGCCAACTTTGCCGATACCGAAATTCAAGATGTCACACCGACACCTCGCACTCAATCAGCCACCCCCAACGAACAACAAACCGAGGCGGTAACAACATTGAGCCAGCAGCGTGACAAAGTGAAGCAACAGGAGAACCTGCAAACGGATGCACAGAAAAATAACAGCAAGGATACCGAAACAATTCCTGTTGCCAATCAAGAGATCGCCAGTCTTCGTGCAAAGCTCGATAAGCAACGCCAAGAGTACGCTAAACGCCCGCGCAAACGTGCGTTAACCTCAGTATCGGCTAAAGCTGCCGTAGATGCGGCTTATTTGCAACGCTGGACCCGACAGGTCGAAGAGGTCGGTAACCGCAACTTCCCACAAGAGGCGATCACCCAGCGCATTACAGGTAGCTTACGGCTGTTGTCGGTTATTAATGCCAATGGCACTATTGAGAAAGTAGAGATTCTGCACTCATCGGGACAAAAAGTGCTCGATGCGGCCGCATTACAAATCGTACACCTAGCGGCGCCATTTTTGCCATTCCCTAGCGAAATTCGTAAAGACACCGACCAGCTAGAGATTATCCGCACATGGAACTTTGAAATAAGCGGGTTATCAACCTCACAATAATCGAAGGGTTAACCCTACAAAATGTGACGCTATTTCACTATAACAAAGGTAATGGATATAACTGTTTGGTGTAATTAAACGTAAAATAAATCATTACACGCTATTTTTTACTATAACAACCGTTTATTGCTTGTTTTTAACCATAATAGTCGCATACTGAGAGTATGAATACCATAAACCTAATACAAGATGCCCTTGAGCGTGGTATAGACAATAAAGCTGATCCACAGCGCTATAATGGCACATTAAACAATCACTTCCTCATTGCCATGCCGGGCCTAAAAGACCCTTATTTTGTGCAATCAGTCACCTATATTTGTGAGCACAACCAAGATGGGGCCATAGGCTTAACCATTAACCACCCTAGCTCACTAACGGTGGGGGAGTTATTTGAACAACTCAACCTCGATAACGATAATCCCTTTATGCAAACGCCACTGTTAATGGGAGGCCCAGTACAAACCGAGCGGGGTTTTGTGCTGCACTCGAGTGAAAAGTGCTGGGATTCAACCCTGAGTATCGCCAACAATATTAGTATTACAGCCTCGAAAGATATCTTGGTCGATATCGCCAATAATGCAGGGCCTGATAAGCTTCTGGTGGCCCTTGGCTACGCGGGCTGGGAGGCAGGGCAGTTAGAGGAAGAAATGAGTGCAAATAGCTGGCTGACTGTGCCGGCTGATGACAGCATTATTTTTGATACGGCTATTGAACATCGCTGGAAGGCAGCCGCCCAGCAACTCGGCATCGATGTGAATTTAATCGCCAATCAAGCCGGGCACGCTTAACACTATCGCTCTATATCGACTAAATCATGACAATAACAGCTCTCGCCTTTGATTTTGGCACACAAAATATTGGTGTTGCTTACGGGCAAACACTCACAGCGCACGCGCGCGAACTCCCGCCGCTCAAGGCACGCGATGGTATCCCTCAGTGGGACGTAGTAGGTGAATTACTGCGCGAGTGGCAACCCGATAAAGTCATTGTAGGCCTGCCGTTAAATATGGATGGCAGCACCAGTGAATTTGCACAACGAGCACAAAAATTTGGCCGCCGCTTAGAGGGGCGCTTTAGTGTTAGCGTTGAAATGATGGACGAACGGCTATCAACATTTGCCGCCAAAGAAGAAGCAAAAACACGTGGGCATCAGGGTAATTTTCATCAAGACCCCATCGATTCTATCGCTGCACGCCTGATTTTAGAAAGTTGGCTTGCACAGCACAATCATGCGCAAGCCTAGCTAGAAAACCTATCGATCAAAAATATTGGTGCGGTCAGATTCTTCATCCTGAATAGTAAGCTCATCAGCAGCGTTTGTTAAATACTCTGCATCTGTTTCTGAACCCAGCTTGATCAGTAGGCGTAGATCGTTGGCAGAATCCGCATGAGCCAATGCATCTTCATAGGTAATTTCACCGCGATCGTAAAGCTCATATAGCGCCTGATCAAAAGTTTGCATACCAATTTCATTGGACTTTTTCATCAACTCTTTTAACTCGTGCACGAGCCCTTTACGAATTAAATCTGAGGCGAGTGGCGAGTTTAACATCACCTCCAGACAGGCACGACGCCCATTGCCATCAGGTGTTGGTATCAATTGCTGCGCCACAATAGCACGTAAATTTAATGACAAATCCATCCACAATTGCTGGTGGCGATCCGCAGGGAAGAAGTGAATAATTCGATCCAATGCCTGGTTGGCATTATTAGCATGCAAAGTACACAGGCACAGATGGCCTGTTTCCGCAAACGCAATCGCATGCTCCATTGTTTCACGGGTGCGGACCTCACCGATAAGAATAACATCCGGCGCCTGCCGCAATGTATTTTTCAAGGCTACCTCAAAAGAATCAGTATCAATACCCACCTCGCGCTGAGTGATAATGCACCCTTGATGCTGGTGAATAAATTCAATCGGATCTTCAACCGAAATTATGTGCCCTTTACTGTTGCGATTGCGATGACCAATCATGGCCGCCAGCGATGTCGACTTACCAGTACCTGTCGCCCCGACAAACATAACCAAGCCACGTTTAGTCATCGCCAACTCTTTGATGATCTCAGGTAGGCCTAAATCGTCAACCTGGGGTATGTGCGTTTCAATACGGCGCAATACCATACCGGCAAGATTGCGTTGGTAAAATGCGCTACAACGAAAACGACCAACGCCGCGAGCACTAATTGCAAAGTTCATTTCTTTTTCTTGCAAAAACTCAGAGCGCTGCTTTTCGTTCATAACACCCAGTACGAGTTCGCGGGTTTTTTCGGGAGTTAGCGGTGTTGTTGTAATGGGGACCACACGGCCATGCTGTTTAATTGAGGGCGGAATGCCTGCTGTTAAAAATAAATCAGACGCACCTTTCTCAACCATAATGCGCAAAAAACGTTCAAATTCCACGGTGCTCTCCCGGAGTAATATACCTAGTGTATTCTAACAGGTACTAAAAATTATCTTTCATTTTTGCTTTTTCGCGCGCGACATCGCGGTTGATAATACGGCGCTCCACCATATCGCCTAGGCATTGATCCATTGTCTGCATGCCCAGCGAGCCTCCCGTTTGAATCGCTGAGTACATTTGCGCGACCTTATCTTCACGAATCAAGTTGCGAATAGCCGGTGTACCGCGCATGATCTCATGAGCGGCGACACGTCCACCACCGTTTTTCTTCAGCAGTGTTTGTGATATCACCGCCTCAAGAGACTCCGATAACATCGAACGCACCATCGCCTTCTCATTAGCGGGAAAAACATCAACGACCCGGTCGATGGTTTTAGCCGCAGAGGTTGTATGCAGTGTACCGAAGACTAAATGCCCTGTTTCAGCCGCTGTTAACGCCAGCCGAATAGTCTCAAGGTCACGCATTTCACCCACAAGAATAATATCCGGATCTTCACGTAAGGCCGAGCGCAACGCCTCAGAGAAACCATGGGTATCACGGTGAACTTCACGTTGGTTAACAAGGCATTTTTTGCTTTCATGCACAAATTCAATAGGGTCTTCGATGGTTAAAATGTGTTCGTATTTATTGTCGTTAAGATAATCCACCATTGCTGCTAGTGTTGTTGACTTACCCGAACCTGTAGGCCCTGTCACAAGTACTAACCCCCGAGGAACAGACACCATATCGCGAAATACTTGCCCCATACCCAGCTCTTCCATCGTCAACACTTTAGAGGGAATGGTACGAAATACCGCGCCAGCACCGCGATTGTGGTTAAACGCATTTACCCTAAAGCGTGCAACACCCGGGACTTCAAACGAAAAGTCCGTCTCTAGGTACTCTTCAAAGTCCTTGCGCTGTTTATCATTCATTATTTCATAAATCAGCCCATGCACTTGCTTGTGTTCCATCGCCGGTAAGTTGACTCGGCGAATATCGCCGTCGATACGAATCATCGGTGGCAACCCTGCTGAGAGGTGTAAATCAGAAGCGCCTTGTTTGGCACTAAATGCAAGTAATTCGGTAATATCCATACAACAGCCTTATAATTATCTGAGACTTGTGGGCGCTATCGGGGCATAATTTTCATCAATCAAACAACAACAGGCCTCTGCACTACGCCTAGGTGAACTATGTCATACCGCACTGTAGCCGTATTAGGGTTATGACTTACGTTATAGCATAGCGCTTATTGGACCATGCTACTGTGCCTAATCGCAAATTATTCTCTGCCAATAGGTCAATACCAGCTGATAAAATGCCTACTTAATGAATGTAACTATATAATGCAACCACGCTATGGCATTAATAGACTGGCAACAGACTGATGAAACCAGTATAAGCATAGCTGTTTTCTTTTAGAGCGTCGACACAAGGTCATCTATGCCCGATATCAAGCAAAACATCACCCATGTCAAAGCCCAGATTGCAGCAACAGCAGCACAGTGTGCTCGAGAAACCGACTCGATTACCCTGTTAGCCGTCAGCAAAACGCAACCCGCTGAACGTATCAGAGTCGCTTATGCCGCGGGGCAACGCGCCTTTGGTGAAAATTACGTACAAGAAGCCGTGGAAAAACAAGCCTCGCTCGCTGACTTAGCCATTCAGTGGCACTATATTGGCCCTGTTCAGTCCAATAAAACACGTATTATTGCTGAAAGTTTCGACTGGGTTCACAGTGTCGACCGGCTAAAGATAGCCCAACGCTTAAGTGAGCAGCGCCCCAAGACACTAGCACCGCTCAATATATGCTTACAAATTAACCTTGATAACGAACCTAGCAAGTCGGGCATGAGTCTTACCGCACTGCCTGAGCTTGCTGAGCAAATTCTATCGTTGCCGCAATTGTATTTACGTGGCTTAATGGCAATCCCTGCGCCGAGAGGCAATGAACAAGAGCAACAACAGGTGTTTGAACAGCTAGCCACCGCACTGGCCAACCTGCATCAAGCACTGCCTTCGACTAACCTTATTAATAGGGCGCCGCTGGATACACTGTCGATGGGAATGTCGAACGACATGACAGCCGCCATTCGCGCCGGGTCAACGATAGTAAGAGTGGGAACAGCAATCTTTGGCGCACGACAAATAATGACTGAGCACCCATAGCAAGACGAACCTACAACAGACCAAATTCGACAAACCACTATTGATTAAGGACTTACTGTGACAACAGCAACTCTCACATTTATTGGTGCTGGCAATATGGCAACCAGTATTATTGGCGGCCTTATTGAGCAAGGCTACCACGCGCAAGCCATTACCGCCTGTGACCCCAATGCAGATACATTAGCCAAACTACAACAACAATTTGCAGTCAATATAAGCCAGAATAACACAGAGGCCGTCAATAACGCTGATGTGGTTGTACTCGCGGTAAAACCACAAATATTAAAAGTGGTTGCACAGGCGTTGCAAAAGGCACTCGCTCCGAACACATTAGTTATCTCTGTGGCCGCAGGCATTAGTAGCCAGCATTTAAGCCAGTGGCTGGGCGAGCGTGTCGCTATTGTGCGCTGTATGCCTAATACACCATCACTGGTACAGCAAGGTGCCTGCGGCTTATTTGCCAACCCATATACCACCGCAACACAACGTGACCTTGCACAACAACTCATGGACGCTGTGGGTTATAGCACATGGATTGAAGAGGAATCACAAATTGATACCGTTACGGCGGTTTCAGGCAGCGGACCCGCTTACTTTTTTATGCTAATGGAAGCCATGATTGATGCCGCAGTTACTCAGGGGCTATCGAAAGAGGCAGCCACACAACTCACCTTGCAAACTGCACTGGGAGCGGCCACACTGGCTAAAGGCAGCGACGTTGATGTCGCCGAATTACGCCAACGTGTCACATCACCAGGCGGCACAACCGCTAGTGCACTGGCAAGCTTTAACGAGGATGATTTTCATACTATCGTCGCTAAAGCCATGGCCGCCTGTACCGAGCGCTCACAAGCTATGGCGCAAGAATTCAGCTAATTGACGTACAACTACAGGGCATTATATATACCCGAGCATTAACCGAGGAGATCAATACTTATGGGTTTACTATCTGAGATCAGCACAACTATTTTGCAAACACTCGCATCATTATACCTATTAATTATTGTGCTGCGGTTTTTGTTACAAATAGCAAAAGCGGATTTTTATAACCCCGTCTCTCAATTTATAGTCAAAGCCACCAACCCGTTATTAATTCCTCTACGTCGTATTATCCCCGGTTTATTTGGCCTAGATATACCATGCATAGTACTGGCATTAGTGCTCCAGTGGCTTGTTATTCAAGCGCTAGGGTTTTTAAGTATTGGCTCTTTATTACCAGCATTGCCCGTTTTAATCTGGTCAATCATTGGGCTGGTGTCTCTTGTATTGAATATTTATTTTTGGGGCCTGCTCATTATGGTCATTATCAGCTGGGTAGCCCCGGGTAACCCCAACCCAATGTTAACTCTGCTCAACAGTCTAATTAACCCTGCCTTAAAGCCAATTCAACGCATTATTCCACCACTGGGAGGGCTGGACCTAACCCCTATTTTTGCCTTTTTGTTGATCCATATACTGCGTCTGGTTGTCAATCATATGGCTCAGGCCGCCGGACTGCCGCCACAACTAGTATTAGGCATTTAACCAAAGACGGCGTAATATCGCCCCACACTGAGAAGTATTAGAAGTAATCACCAATGCAGCACTTGCGAGCGCAGTGCTGCATCCGTAGACTGTTGCCCTTATTGTGACAACCCTAATTAGCGTATGATATAACCATGCCAGAAGAATTCCCCGCTGACAGTATTGGCCTTGTAGAGCCACAAATAATGCGTGTTGAAAAACCGCTATCGCTAGCCTGTGGCAGAGATTTAAACAGCTATGAAATTGTCTATGAAACCTACGGCACACTCAATGCGCAAAAAAGCAATGCTATATTAATCTGTCATGCGCTATCAGGAAACCATCATGCGGCAGGTTATCACGACTTAAAGGATACCCGGCCAGGCTGGTGGAACAATTATATCGGCCCAGGAAAAGCCATTGATACCAATCGCTTTTTTGTTGTATCCCCTAACAATCTCGGTGGCTGCCATGGTTCAACAGGACCACGTAGTATTAACCCTACTACGGGTGAGCACTGGGGGGCCAGTTTTCCCAATGTTCGCGTTAGAGACTGGGTAAAAACCCAAGTCGAGCTGGCTGATCACTTGGGTATTCACCAGTGGGCCGCGATTGTTGGCGGCAGCCTTGGTGGCATGCAGGCTATGCGCTGGGCACTTGAATACCCAGAGAGAGTACGCCATTGTGTCATCATTGCCTCGGCAATGAAGTTAACCGCACAGAATATTGCCTTTAATGAAACCGCGCGCCAAGCCATTATGGCCGACCCCAATTTTCGCCATGGCAACTATCTCGCCGAACGTACCTACCCACAACAGGGATTATCTGTTGCCAGAATGATAGGGCATATTACCTATTTATCCGACGATGGCATGGGTAAGAAGTTTGGCCGAGAACTTCGCAAGGGGAGTTTTGATCGTGGCGTGGATGAACCCGTTGAGTTTGAAATAGAGAGTTATTTGCGCCACCAAGGTAGTGCATTTTCTAATATCTTTGATGCGAACACTTATATTTTAATGACCCGAGCATTGGATTATTTTGACCTAGCGCGCGAATACGATAATGACGCGGTCACTGCATTTTTACACGCCCAGTGCCGGTTCTTAGTAATCTCATTTACCACCGACTGGCGTTTTTCTCCCGAGCGCTCCCAGGAAATTGTGCAAGCGTTATTACACGCTAAAAAATCAGTCACTTATGCTGAGGTAGAATCCAGTTATGGTCACGACGCATTTTTAGTACCCATTGAACGTTATAACAATATATTCACTGCGTATATGCAAAATATCGATCTTGATATCGACTGTACTAATCTACATTCCACAGCGACAGTATCCACTACCGTGAGTAGCGCATCTGCCGAAAACACTGAAGCAGGAGCGGAAACATAATGCGTTTTGATTTAGATGTTATCCAACCTTATATTAAATATAAAAGTCGTATACTCGATTTAGGCTGCGGCGATGGCAACCTGCTACAACGGCTGCAAAACGATAAGCGCGTTACAGGCTACGGCATTGAAATTGATCATGATCATATCACGTCTTGTATTAAGCGCGGTGTTGATGTGATTGAAAAAAATATCGACGACGGACTCTCTACATTTGAAGATCGTAGTTTCGATACTGTAATCATGACACAGGCAATTCAAGCTATGCAACGCCCCGATATTGTTGTCGAAGAAATGCTGCGCGTTGGCAAAGAATGCATTATTACGTTCCCTAATTTTGGCCACTGGAAAGCCCGCTGCCATTTGTTTTTTACCGGGCGAATGCCGGTATCGGACTTGCTGCCTTATGAATGGTATAACACACCTAATATTCATTTTTGCACATTTAGAGATTTTGATTTGTTATGTGCGGAGCGAAAAATTACTATTTTAAATCGCCAGGTAGTGGCACAAGATGGCTTTAGTCGCCTGATGAATAAATGGCTACCTAATTGGTTTGGTGAGACTGCTATTTACCACCTCAGTAAATAGCCATCATATTAAGAGTAAATACACACCATGAAATCTATACTTAGTGGATATTTAAGCATTCTACTTATGTGCTTTAGTATCAATACTATTGCCCAAGAGGGGATTTCGTTCCCGATGGGTGATCACACTGCCTACTACTCGGTCTTTAACAGCAGTATTATTCCGCCGAAAACAGCTGCTGCTTATGGGCTACCAAGAGCGGGCAATCGAGTTTATGTCAATATTGCCGTGGTCAGCAATGAAGGTGGCCTTGGCAAGCCCGCCATTATTTCAGGGGTAGCGCGCAACTTAATGCAGCAAAGGTTTGACCTTGAGTTTGTTACTATCGACGAAGGGAAAGCCACCTACTACTTAGCACCAATGCGCTTTACCAACGAAGATATTCTACATTTTGATATCACGACTCAAGTCGATGCCAACTCGCCCAAATACACCTTTACATTTACGAAGAAGTTATATGTCGACTAATATAAAACAACTGGTGCTAGCCAGCTCTAACACAGGCAAGCTGCGAGAGTTTCAAAACCTGCTAGGTGAGCTGAGTATTACTGTGACACCACAAAGCGAGTTTAATGTAGCCGATGCCGATGAAACGGGCCTTAGCTTTGTTGAAAATGCCATTATTAAAGCACGCAATGCCTGCGTGCATACACAGCTGCCCTCAGTTGCTGATGACTCAGGGCTTGAAGTCGATGCACTTGACGGCGCTCCAGGTATTTATTCTGCCCGCTTTGGGGGTGAACATGGCAATGATGCGAACAACAATGCACAACTACTATCCGCACTGAGTGAAGTCCCCACACAACAACGCCAGGCACGTTACCAATGCGTTCTTGTTTTTATGCGGCACGCTAAAGATCCTACCCCAATTATTTGCCAAGGTAGCTGGGAAGGCTCTATTATAGAAGCGCCTCGAGGCAGCGAAGGTTTTGGCTACGACCCTCTTTTTTGGGTTCCAGAACACCGCTGTAGCGCAGCTGAATTACCCAAAAAAGTAAAAAACAGTATCAGCCATCGCGCTAAAGCCATGCAAATGTTACTGGCAGAACTACGCCTTCGCTTTGGTATATAGTGCACCTTTTAACACTACCACCATTGTCATTGTACGTACACATCCCTTGGTGTGTACGCAAATGCCCCTACTGCGACTTTAACTCACACGAGGCGAAGAGCATTCCCGAGCAAGCCTATTTGGCGATACTCAAGCAGGACCTACAAATTGATAGTGTTGGGGCACAAGGAAGAAAGCTGAGCAGTATTTTTTTTGGCGGTGGCACACCCAGTTTATTTTCTGCAAAAACCATTGCCAGTATTTTAGATGAAGCCGAACGCTGTATTGGCTTTGAAAACGATATTGAAATTACCCTTGAAGCCAACCCCGGTACATTCGAACAAAAAAAGTTTACCGACTTTTTTGCTGCCGGCATTAATCGTCTATCAATTGGCATTCAAAGTTTTTCTGCATCGCACCTTATAGCCCTTGGCCGTATCCATGACCGCGATGAGGCACTGCGCGCATTAACTATGGCTCAACAGGCAGGCTTTAACAATATCAATATTGATTTAATGCACGGCTTACCTCAACAAGATCTTAAACAGGCGTGCGATGATATTGCTACTGCCCTGAGCTTTTCACCAACTCATATCTCTTGGTATCAATTAACCATTGAACCAAATACCGCGTTTTATCGTCAACCGCCACCATTACCAGCAGATGAACAACTAGCCGATATACAAGAAGCCGGTTTTGCATTATTAGATCAGCACCACTATCAACACTATGAGGTCTCAGCATTCAGCTTACCCGGTCGACAATCAAAGCATAATCGCAACTACTGGGCATTTGGTGACTATATAGGGGTTGGTGCTGGGGCCCATAGCAAACAAACTAGCCTTGAGCAACAACGCGTAATACGCCGCCAAAAAACACGCCAACCCGATCACTATTTGACACTCCATCACTCGACAGAAGGTAATCAAGGGCCTCGTTTTAAAGAACACTTTATTGATATAAAAGAGTTACCTTTAGAGTTTATGATGAATGCACTACGCTTAAAAAAAGGGGTGCCCATCGAGTATTTTAGCCAGCGCACAGGTTTAGCGTTTAGTGTCGTAGAAACCACAGTAAGACGCCTTCAGCGGCAGGGCTTATTGATTGATAATGAACGCGATATTGCCACTACTACATTAGGGCAACAATTTTTAAATACCGTTCTTGAAGCGTTTATGCCAGAGACTTAAACAACAAGATTAATACTAGTGATGGCGACAACTGCACCGAGCAGCGCACCGATGACTACATCGGTAGGGTAATGCAAGCCAAGAACCACTCTGGAGATCGCCGTCAGGGAACTAAATACAATCAATAGAGGTAATAGCGGGGGGCAATAATAACACGCAATAATAGTGAAGTTCACCGCATGTAACGTATGCCCCGAAGGAAAGCTGTATTGATCTAACGGTGCTGTACCTAGATTAATGGCGCTGGCTTGAGCATAGGGGCGCACTCGGCTAGTAGTCGATTTAATTAATTTATAAACCATTAATGCAACCAGACCGGCCAGTAGCATATGAACACTAGCAACCAAGTAAGATACCCCAAAGATAAAAGGCAGCAAAACTATTAATACATACCAAAACTTACCATTCCCCAACCAGCTAACCAACCGAAAGAACTGTACCAACCAGTGAAAGCGGCAGATATGGTTAAGCCTGACACAAAGGCCTAGCTCGAAAGCAGAAAAACGATAAAAAATCGGGTATAAGCGTTCCATAGATAATAATTTATCGTTTAATTATTGCCAATGGTTGACAGCAAAATGACATATTTATGTCATTTTGACTTTGACGACAGCAATTGCGTTGTTAGAGTAATCTCTTTATTAGCGATACCTGTTAACTAACCATCGAGAATACGTGCAGCGACAACCGTAGCCACACACAGACCATCACCAACGAATTAAATAACGTTTTTAACTTAATAGCACAATGTACACACTCACATTGCTTACGATTAACAACACGTTTCCCCTTGGCAAACTATGTGCTGAGCACTGATGCTTAAGGTGATGTAGATGTGGGCATTGAAAGAAAGGCCAAAATATAAGGGCCGTCACCTCTTGTTTATATTATCAAGAGCGCTGCGCTCACCTAGTCGTTAAGATTAATGGCCTCTCCATAAACAATTATTGAAACAGCACTGTAGCGTACTAGTCATATGTAATTTAATCCTGCCTTACGCTATCCTTCATAGCATATATTTTATCAATAATAAGCACCAGCTTACTGAGGCATTAGCAATATTTAAGTAACTACTGCTGGTATGATCAGGTATTTATTACAATTTAAGTATCAACATGTAAATATTTTGAGAATATTTCTTTTTCTGTCAATAATATAGTGTGATCTACAACTGACCAATAACGGTCGATAATTGTTGTAGACAGAGTAAACATTTCATCTGCTTTAGCTGTCGATATGCGTTTTTTTAATATGTTCTTTTCCACCAGCTCTAAAAGATGTGTTAAATGGTATTCTTGTTCAAGTATATCATCAAGTGTAATAACTTTAGGCAGACCATGGTGTAATTGCTTCAGTTCACGATTAAGTGCCCGAAAATCTTCTAGTACTTTTTTATGTAAATAAGAAATTCGAATATAACAATCGTGATCACAAGAACCAGATTTTGCAGCGTAAGTGACGAGCCCACGCAAGCGCGCCAGTGATTCAATATGGACAGGTATACCATTAAGTAACCCGCTGAGCATAATATCTCTCTCAGAAGGATCTATATACATATTGCAGTCTTCAATACACTGCCGGCTCAAATTGTAAAGTACCTCAACAAGATGGCTGTGAAATTCGTAATTTTCAATAATATCGTCTTCAGACCACCCGCTCAAAATTGATTCCCAATCACTAATGGCACCGGATAATTTAATGCTAGATACCGTATGGTATTGATCAGCGCTAGCCATCAATAGCCGCAGTAACTTTTTAACTCTTATTTGCAATTGCTCAACCATTGATATGAATTGCGATTCACCATTAATGCAAGCAATGCTGGCACCACGATGCTTTTGTACTGCTTGCGTCAAGCGACAAAGTATTTTTATAGTTTGCAATCCATTTATTTGTTTCAATAATGTATGAGCTTCGTCATCTGCCTGATACTGTATAGTTTCAAACTGGCCGACAAGCCCAACAGCACTTATTGACAAATTATTTACCGACATAATGATTATGTTCTCCTATAGACTCATACAATGTTAATAGAGTTCTGAATAAACTCTAATGATATTTTTAACAAGCAAGCAAACATACGTAACTTATTCAGGAATTTATTATAGTAACAAAAAATAGGCAGCTCGTGCCACCATAGATAACGGCCTATAGAGCATAGGCCGCCAATAATAATTACTACATACTGATTAAAAAGAAGTGCTTACCCAAAGCCATAGCTTTTCTGCGTCAACTTTACTATCATCAGCTGAATAATCAGCATATTTAACACCCACCTTATAGTTTTTAGCGATAGTCTTAACATAAAGCAGGTCAATTTCACTGCCTAAATCATCAATACCCGCCGAGGATTCATCAGCAGAAAAATCATGATAAATAACAGCCCATTTACCGCCAGCCAAACTACCACCGACAGAGAGGTATGCATCTTCAAGACCTTGCGCTGGTGTTGCTAAAAATTGATCTGCCCAACCATTAAATTTATGCAGTGTTGCCAAGGGTGTTGCAAAACCAAAATCACCATCGTCGGAGCCAAGAACTTCATAGCCTATCTTTGCCGTAATGCCGTGGGTAACAATGCCGGCTTCTAATAAATAGTAATCGGTATCAAACTCTACACCATTAACATCAGATTCTTGAGTTGCAAATTCCACATTATAAAGGTAGTTAACACTTTTATTTTTGGTTGCCCCTTGAAAACTTATGCCGTAAGTGTCAAGGCTATTGTCGACATCATTATCTATTTCTAATAAATATGCATAACCTGTCACTTTACCAAACGTTGTTTTATAGGTGGCATTAATCAGGTGATCTTTTGAATCAATATCCCCATCGTCGGCAAAAATGCGATTGCGCTGCCCAATATAGCTATAGGTCAATGTAAGATTTTTCAATGGCGTATAATCAGCACGAAACGCATCAAAGGTTTGTCGATCTTGCCGCCAGCCAACATGACCTACAAAACGTTGATTATTTAAGGCAATAACTTGCCGACCTAATTTAACTGTTAATTGGTCAGTAGTGTAGGCAATATACCCCTGATCAACTTCACTACTTTTAGGGTCCGCAATAACAGAAAACTCACCAACATTAAAACCAGTTGGACCAACAGTATAATCACCCACACCACCAACAATACGGCTATCTTCAAACTCAATCAATGCAGAAAAACCACCTATTGAACCAGTTTTATAGCCGAGTCTGGTACGCAGTGTTAGCGCATCAGCATCACTAAGTGAATTGTCTTGCTCTACTGATTCATAGCGAAGACGAAAATCACCATATACCTTACCACTTGATAAAGCATCAGATAAAGAATCAGACAATACTAATGAAGAGTGAGTAATAACTGCTGATGCTGTCATTACAGTTAATAAATTCTTATACCCCTGTTTCATAAAAAACCCCTAAGTTTTATTTAAATATTTGCATGGCGTAGAGCACATTAATCGTAGCCGATAAATCAATACCTTAATGATATTAAAGAACAATTTTAAGATAGTTAAAAAAAGCGCTCACTAGCCGATCTCCCCAGACGGGCTAATGAGCGCCATCGCCCTTCAACTTTGATATAACATCACTGTTATCGTAATCATTAACCTATTGCGCCTTATACTATGCTACTTTTGTAGCGCTACTGTTTTTTTTAGTTACTTGTTTTTTGTTGATCACTTCAACCTTTCGCTGTTTTTCATAAAGGAACCTCAAAACTTCAGAGCGCAACTGTACATAGCGAGTATCCTCGGCTAATGCCAATCGATCTCTAGGTCTTTCTAGATCAATATTTAATATTTCACCGATCGTCGCCGCTGGTCCGTTAGTCATCATTACAATTCGATCGGATAACAACACTGCCTCATCAACATCATGTGTAATCATAATCACTGTATTGTTTAATTCGTGTTGAATTTCCATTAATGAATCCTGCATATGCGCGCGTGTCAATGCATCTAATGCACCAAAGGGTTCATCCATTAACAATACATCAGGCTGCATTGCCAGCGCCCTTGCAATACCTACTCGTTGTTTCATTCCGCCTGATATTTCATCAGGGAGTTTGTGCATTGCGTGATCCATATGAACTAAAGCAAGATTATGTTCTATCCAATCTTTCATTTCTTGCTTAGATTTTTGCTGTGGCGATGAACGCCCAAAAACTTGCTTAACGGCAAGTTCAACATTTTCATAAGCACTCAACCATGGCAGCAATGAATGGTTTTGAAAAACAACCGCACGCTCAGGACCCGGTTCAACGACCTCCTTCCCATTGAGAATTACACCACCCGTGGTAGCCTGATAAAGCCCAGCAACAACATTAAGCACCGTTGATTTACCACAACCAGAGTGACCAATCAGTGAGACGAACTCGCCCTTACTAACCTTAAGATCTACATCTTTTAGTGCCGTAAATGGCCCTTTCGGTGTTGGAAATACCATATCGATATGGCTAATATCTAATATCACACTCATGATTTTTATCCTATCAGTTAAAGGCTCGCACTAGACTTATCCCATGACACGACACGTTGTATTTGCAACATGCCGCGATCCAATATAAAGCCAATAAAACCAATGACAAATACAGCAGTCATAATGCGACTCAGTGACTCAGAGCTGCCATTTTGAAATTCATCCCATACAAACTTACCTAAGCCCGGATTTTGAGCCAGCATTTCAGCGGCAATCAATACCATCCAGGCAATGCCAAGCGAAAGCCTCATACCCGTAAAAATCATTGGTATAGAGGCAGGTAAAACAATTTTCTTTACATGCTGTAGTGCAGGTAATCGCAGTACTTTACTTACATTGATAAGATCTTTATCAATCGAGGCAACACCCACTGCGGTATTGATTACCATCGGCCATAAACAACATAGTGTTACTGTAATCATTGAATTTAAAAATGATTTTGAAACAACAGGGTCTGGCGATACATATAACGCACTCACTACCATGGTTACTAATGGCAACCATGCCAATGGAGAAACAGGTTTGAATATCTGAATAATCGGATTAATTGCCGTATTTAATATTTTGCTTAAACCAACAGCAATACCGAGTGGAATCGCTATTGCCGCAGCAACTAAAAAGCCACTCATAACTGTCACTAAGCTAGTAATGATTTGATCAAGAAACGTTTCTTTCCCTGTATAAGATCTTATTTTGGCAACATAAGAAGGGTCTGTTTCAAGTCGTTTAGCATTGCGCTTTTCTTGACGAATATAAAAAGCATCTTCTTTAATACGTTCAGCCCTATGCTCTTGATAAAGATTACCAAATTGCTCCCACACAGCAGCAGGACCAGGAAACTTACCCAGAGAGGTATTAATATTATTAGCTGCCACAGACCACAGTAATAAAAAACAGCAAATGCCAATAATCGGTATAATAAATAATGCCCAACTACCCACTATAACATCATTAATAATAGCGAATAATTTAACACGCGTTAGTGGCTTTTGGCTTAACGATGCTGTAGTTGACATGAGATCACCTTCAAAAAGTAGTAAATATTGTTGCAGCTGGCTTCCCTTGAGGAACGCCAGCTAAAAACCTAAAATGTAAACAGCACCGTTATATTTTGTCGCCGTCTTTCAAACCAATGGTAAATTGATTTATATAATCATTAGGTTTAGTGCCATCATAGATGGCATCATCAATGAAACCTTTTTGTGGTTTTTTGTAACCCTTTTCAGTAGAGAAATCAGGAAAGTCTTTCGCACTGGCAAGCTTTTCTGCAATTAAGGATTTTGCAGCCATTGTATAAATATCAGGGCGATATACTTTTGCAGCCAAGGTTTTATACCAGTCATCACTTTTGTCCTCAGAGATTTGTCCCCAGCGGCGCATTTGTGTCAAATACCAAATGGCATCAGAATAATAAGGGTAGGTCGCGTTGTATCGAAAAAACACATTAAAATCCGGCACAGAACGCTTATCGCCTTTTTCATATTCAAATGTGCCTGTCATACTATTAGCGATCACATCATAATCAGCGCCAACATAATTAGACTGAGATAATATTTTGACAGCAGCAGGACGATTGGCATTGTTATTTTCATCCAACCACATGGCTGCACGAATTAATGCTCGAGTTAAGCGAATAGTAGTATTGGGGTATTTTTTTGCAAACTCAGCAGTAATACCAAATACTTTTTCTGGATTATTTTTCCATATTTCATAATCCGTAATAACAGGTACACCAATACCTTTAAAAACAGCCTGCTGGTTCCATGGTTCACCCACACAATAACCATAAATAGTACCAGCTTCTAATGTGGCGGGCATTTGAGGCGGTGGTGTTACTGACAATAAAGCATCAGCATTCAGTTTGCCGGAAACATCACCTTTATGAGGTGCATAAAAACCTGGGTGTATGCCACCAGCAGCTAACCAATAACGCAGCTCATAATTGTGCGTAGATACAGGGAAAACCATACCCATATTAAATGGTTTGCCCGCTGCTTTGTATTTTTCAACAACAGGTTTTAGTGCATCGGCTTTAATAGGGTGAACCGGGCGACCATCGGCCATCTTCGGTATATTGGGCTTCATTTGTTTCCAGATTTCATTGGAAACTGTAATGCCATTGCCATTAAGATCCATAGAAAACGGGGTAATGATATGGGCTTTTGTACCAAATCCCATCGTAGCTGCTAATGGTTGCCCTGCTAACATGTGAGCGCCATCTAAACGGCCATCAATAACGCCATCGAGCAATACTTTCCAATTAGCTTGAGCTTCGATAGTGACATACAGTCCTTCATCTTCGAAATAGCCATTTTCATAGGCAATCGCAATAGGGGCCATATCCGTTAGTTTAATAAAACCAAATTTGAGTTCTTCTTTTTCAGGGAAACCTATTTTTTGAGCATGCGATGCGGCAGAACAAAAACCAGCACTTATAGCAACTGCCAATACAACGTTTTTAAATGGCTTAAACCACTTCATATTTTTTCTCCATAACTTACTAAAAAGCATTGATTCATACTGTTATTTAAAATAATTTTTTAATGTAATGATAATGTGCTTTCGTAATTACCTAATTAAACTCTTCGCCATCGTTAACAAGATGGTAGCCATAAATTGACTTAGCAAATAATATCAAGTCAATTCGAATTTAGCACATAACGTGCCAACCTCACGCAGAGTGTTTCTGATTTTTATAAGAGAGCAAAAAAACCGTTATAATTCTTTGCTTTAGTGAAACTCAGTTACAAGATGAAGGGTATATATTCATTAGATATGAAGAAGTTATTAATGCCGAAACGCACCAATAGTTACCACAAAAATTATATCAGATAAAAATGGAGGGATCTTTTTCAGAGCAAGTAATACTTCGGTGAACAAATTTAGTGCAAAACCATCATCATGAATCAACACGAAACTGCTTGATTGTTTCATCATATTGACGATAGAGGTTGTCCATCACATTGGTACATATATCAAAATAGTCGCGATTAGACATTGTAAGCGTATCATTTAAAAACTGCTCAGTAATACAGTCATCGAGCAGCTCTAATTGTTTTCGCTGAGAATCGCTAGCAGGTAAACTATGCCATGCAAGCCTTGTTGCTTCTTGTATTTTTTGCTGTAAAAAAACAAACTGCTGTTTTTCTTTATCATTACAATAGTGCGCTGACAACACACCTGTGCCTATAGCTCTTGCCTGCCCCACATATTCCGCAGCGGCTAATAACTCTTGCCATAAAAAGCGCAAAGCTTTTACATTAGTAGACTTTAAACGCAACAATCCACTACCTGCAACAGTTTCATCCATCAGGTATAGTATGCTTTGTATTAACTGATTGTGCTGTGCAAGATTATTGTTTTTTTCATTTCGATAAAAATTAACCGATAACCGTGCCCAATGTTGAGTAATATTTTGCCAACGTTCGTTATCTTCAAGCTCTGGGGCTAACTTTGAGACGTCGTTAATCAGATGAACAATGCGTGGCTGCAACAAGATGATCTCAGGATGAGCATCTTCATCCTGGTTAAGGTAGGCTGTCGTTCGACCTCTGTGGTACTGCACACTGGAAAGCAGCTCTTTAAATAGCGATAAACGCTTGACACCCTGGTATTGTTTCTGTGCCATTCGCTTATATTCCAGTCGCAAGATAAGTACTGCCGCCACTGAAAATACAGCAATGATAATAATATAAACCTTATTGAAATCAATCATAAAGCACCTGAAATGCGGTAACGAATAGAATAAAAATCACAGAAATAAGGAGCTATTAAAAATTCATTTAACAGACATGATAAAAAAGGAAGAAAGCTTTAGCTTCCCATCTCGCGGGATGTTTGACTATCTGCGATAAATTGGGAAACAATGAATAAGCAACAGGCTAACTTTAAGTCGCATCAAAAAATAATGCTAACGCAGCCTAAGCCAAAAATATCGGTAGTATATTGGCTAATTTAATCGTGTATCTAACGCGCTAACATTCTCCTCGTTAAAGTTTCATTACTGTAGTGATACCACGCGCAACAAACATAATTATATAATGACAAAAGATCTGATCGTAGCAGCCTAAAGCTACAAGCCAGAATAATGCCAACTGCAAGAAAAAATTATTTTATCTTTAAATTTCAATCAGTTACAAGGCGATCAAATAAGCTCTACATTGTGGTAATGCACCATGAGACGTTAGATTAAATGCAGACGCACTAAAAAAAGGCAACGGCTCCAAGAGCAGTTGCCTTTTTAATGATGAGATTAGCGCAAGAGCCTTAGGTAAGGTTATCCGCGCATCCATGTATGAAACTTTTCAACCCAACTCAGTGTTCGCGCAGAGACATGTGCCCGCTTCCACTCGCCGGCGGCAAATTTATTGGCTTCACTTAACGTAGGGTAAATATGTATAGTACCTAGAATTTTATTCAAACCTATCTTATGCTTCATTGCCGTTATAAATTCGGTAATTAACTCACTAGCATGATAGCCAACGATCGTTGCACCTAGAATTCGATCGCTACCTTTGGCTGTGATTACTTTGACAAAACCTTTCGCTTCATTATCGGCAATAGCACGATCGAGATCATCAATGCCGTAGCGAGTTACTTCATATTCAATGCCCTGTTGCTTAGCATCTGTTTCGCTTACACCGACATGAGCCACTTCAGGGTCTGTAAATGTTGCCCAAGGAATCACTTTATAATCTACTCGAAATTGCTTAAATTTGCCAAAAAGTGCATTAACACTGGCATACCATGCTTGATGTGCCGCAGTGTGTGTAAATTGATACGGCCCGGCAACATCACCACAGGCGTAAATATTGGGGACAGTAGTGCGCATGTATTCATCAACAACAACAGTTCCATTGCTGGCTATCTCAATATTGAGTTTGTCTAGCCCCAGTGTATCTGTATTGGCACGCCGACCGACAGCAACAAGTACCTGATCAAATTCAACACTTTGTTCACCTGAATCGTTTTTAAGTGTAGCAATACCACCGGTTTCGGTTTTTTCAAAGTTAATTATCTGTTGACCAAGTAATACTTGCACGCCCTCTTTTTCAAAAAATTCAAGCATACATTCGGAAACATCAGCATCTTCACGCGGTAACACACGCTCAGCCATATCCACTAAGGTAACGGCACTACCTAAACGTTGAAACGATTGTGCCAGCTCGCAACCAATAGGCCCAGCGCCCATCACTAATAATTTTTTAGGTTGCTCTTCAATCGACCATAGATTATCCGAAGTTAGGTAATCTATGGTCTCTAAACCAGCAATAGGAGGCACAAAAGGGCGTGCACCACTGGCAATAATTATATTCTTAGTCGCAATCGTTTTATCACCTACTTGCACTTCATAAGGGGATATAATGGTTGCCTCACCTTGTATGCAATCTACACCTAATTGAGAATAACGCTCAATGGAATCGTGTGGCTCGATGGTATCAATTACTTTATGAATGCGCTGCATTACTTTCGAAAAGTGAACCTCTCCTCGTGCGTTCTCAATACCGACTTGATGTGCATTGTGAATGTAGTGATTCATTTTAGCTGCACGAATCAATGCCTTACTGGGCACACAACCTGTATTTAGACAGTCGCCGCCCATCTTATGCTTTTCAATTAAAAATACTTTTGATTTTACTGCGGCTGCTATATAGGCACTCACTAAACCGCCACTGCCTGCACCAATAACCACAAGGTTAGCATCAAATTTCGCAGGTTTTTTATACGCTTTTAATGCCTGGCGTTCACGCCACATATCCAATAGTCTGCGTGCTATATAAGGAAAAATAGCCAACAATAAGAAAGCACCTACAATGCCAGGAGTTAATATACCTTTTACACTGATCTCTTCAACAGCACCAAGTTGGGCACCAGCATTGACATAAACAAAAGTGCCTGCAAGCATACCGAGTTGACTAACCCAATAAAACGTACGCGTTTTAATAGCGGTTAAACTAAATACCAAATTAATAGCCACGAAGGGAATAACGGGTATTAAGCGTAAGGTAAAAAGATAGAACGCGCCTTGGCGCTCAACACCTTCATTGATTGTCGTTAGATATTGTCCAAACTTTTTATTGACCCAATCAGCAAACAGTGTGCGAGAGATAATAAAAGCTAAAGTTGCCCCTAGACTGCTGGCAAAGGAAACTAACAATATGCCCCACCACAATCCAAAGACAGCACCACCGAGAAGTGTAATGATCGTTGCACCAGGGATTGAAAGCGCGGTAATAAGAACATATAAGCCAAAGTAAATAATACCCGTTAGAATAGGTTGTTGCTCAACTTGTTCGCGCAGAGTTTCGATAGAGAAATACTCTAACACACCTGACATTTTCAATAACACAAAGACGAATATCACTGCGGCAATAATCAATATCTTTTTATTCATAAAAAACCTTTTTCCTGAGTCATTTTTATCTATTCGTCATAATCTATTTGTAATTTAATGATGCTTTGAGGGTTAAAGTGTGCCTAAGTTCCTATAACAGTGATACTTATAGCCTATCAGAGCCATGAGGTTAAATAATAACGCTTACTCTGTTGTTGTTCGCCTTACTGTGTTTGCCTGTGAACCGGGTCGCCTATCCTGTCGCCGGCCGGTGTGCTTTGCCTCAACAACACAAGAGGCGAATCAATACGTATAGTGCAAGTACCAGACATGTCTATCGACAGATAGAGTGGCTTCAACGTTAACGTTTTACTGATATTTAGTCGTAAGGTAGCTACGACAAAGTGACCACTATTTAAGGTTCATATTGCACAGCTACGACAATAAGCCCACAGGCTATGAAAAGGGTCGCTAACTCTCGACTAATACTGACAGCGCAGTCATGTATGCGCGCTTGCTGGGTACCCACTGAATAGTTCCCAAAAAAGACAAGCAGTGACAATAAACCGATAAATACGTGCCAGTTTTGATGAAGAAAAAATCTGACCGACATAGGCACACGATAGACCAGTACGCTATTTGCTACTTCACAAGCGACGAAAAATACTCTGCCTGCGCCCTAGGGTTTTCAGGGCTGTGGGTATATACAACTACGCTCTATCATCGGGTGTTCTTTAGAACACACTTACCTATTATGAGTTTGTCACAGTGTTTAGCCCTCAATGAAGCGCACTCTGAAATGACATCCAGATAGCACAACTACCCACAAGGAAGTACTGCCAATGGATAACAACGCACGCTGCTTTATTGAACAAACTGGCACGATAATACTCTATGAAAAGTACTATTTGAGCAGTGCCCCCTGAAGCTTTCAGGCGGTTAAGTAACACAAATACTTGTTTAACGACTCAACAATCCTTATCATTTGTTACTGTGTTATTAATGACTGCCTCTAGATAGGTATGCCACCTCCCATGAATAATGGGCAAAATAACCATATCTAACAATACCCCTAACGATGAATTACCTGGAGACAACCCTATGAATGAGGCCATCATTCAAGTAACCGACAGCAGCTTTGAAGATGATGTATTAAAAGCTGAAGGCCCTGTACTTGTCGACTTCTGGGCCGCATGGTGTGGACCCTGCAAGATGATTGCACCTGTTCTTGACCAGCTCGCAGACGATTACAATGGTCAGCTGACCATCTGTAAAATGGATGTAGACGGCAATAAAGAAACACCCGCCAAGTACGGTGTTCGCGGCATCCCTACATTGATGATGTTCAAAGGCGGCACCATGGAAGCACAAACGGTAGGTGCGCTATCAAAACCTGATCTGGACACCTTTATCAAAAGTAATCTATAGTGAAACAGCGATATAACGAGCAATATACTGTATCTTTTACACGATATTTGTAATATCGGGTAGTCGCCTTATTGCTCGTTACTTGTCGTTTGATCCAAATCAGCATAAATATTGATAAATATGAATAAAGGTACTTGCACGACGTAAGAATTTCGTTATACTCGCAACTAAAGTGCTATTACAAAAAAGCAACACAGTTTGTATTGATTTTGTCATTTTGATCCGAGGCTTATCGGGCTCACAATCAATAATTGCAAAAGACCTAGACCCAAGGTGAGAATAATTATGGGTGAGAAAACAATTCTATAAGCCGAAGCAGGGCGAACTCTCAATTATCTTCTATACTGAGTAACTCTGAGCAATTTACAGCTTGAAATAGATTTGATAGGCACTATTATTGAATTGTGGCATGCAATACCGACCATCCCCATTTATACGCGAACAACAATAACATTGTTCAATAAACAACTGTCGTTAGAACGTAATAGACTGCCAGCAATAACGAGCAACGAATTATCGCCGACCTGAATCAACACATAAATCTGGATTATTAACACACACAACCCCGGCCGTGATGGGTTAACAGCGCTCCTTGTTGTATTCCTCACCCAGGCCATCCACATACAGTACACACTGAACCAAAGCATCCTCTATGAACTTAACTGACTTAAAAACCAAACCTATTGAAGAACTGATTGATATTGCCAAAGAGATGGGCCTCGACAACGTCGCCCGCTCCCGGAAACAAGATATCATTTTTAACATCCTTAAACGCCATGCCAAAAGTGGTGAAGATATCTACGGCGATGGTGTCCTGGAAATACTACAAGATGGATTTGGGTTTTTACGCTCCGCTGATAGTTCATATTTAGCTGGCCCCGATGATATTTATGTATCACCCAGCCAAATACGCCGCTTTAACCTGCGTACAGGTGATACTATTGCCGGTAAAATACGCCCACCAAAAGAAGGCGAACGCTATTTTGCCTTACTCAAAGTCAATGAAATTAACTTTGATAAACCTGAAAGTTCACGCAACAAAATCCTTTTTGAAAACCTGACGCCTCTGTTTCCTGATGATCGCCTACTGCTTGAAGCAGGCAATGGTTCAACAGAAGATCTCACAGGCCGTATTATTGATCTCGTCTCCCCAATAGGTAAAGGGCAACGCGGCTTGATTGTTGCCCCGCCAAAAGCGGGAAAGACGATCATGATGCAGCATATGGCCCAGGCAATTACACGCAATAACCCTGAGTGTCACCTTATCGTACTGCTTATTGATGAACGCCCAGAGGAAGTCACCGAAATGCAGCGTTCTGTGCGTGGTGAAGTCGTTGCGTCCACGTTTGATGAACCCCCTTCACGCCACGTCCAAGTCGCTGAAATGGTTATCGAAAAAGCTAAACGCTTAGTTGAGCACAAAAAAGATGTCATTATTTTGCTCGACTCTATTACCCGTTTAGCGCGAGCTTACAATACCGTCATACCCTCGTCGGGCAAAGTCTTGACCGGTGGTGTTGATGCTCATGCACTAGAGCGCCCCAAACGCTTCTTTGGTGCGGCACGTAATATTGAAGAAGGTGGTAGCCTGTCTATTGTTGCCACAGCGCTCATTGATACAGGCTCAAAGATGGATGAAGTCATCTATGAAGAGTTCAAAGGTACTGGTAATCTTGAATTATCACTCGACAGGAAAATTGCAGAAAAACGCGTTTACCCTGCAATCAACGTACGCCGTTCAGGCACTCGTCGCGAAGAGTTACTGATCAAAGAAGACGAGCTACAGCGCATTTGGATTTTACGTAAGCTGCTTAATGATATGGAAGACGTTGCCGCGACAGAGTTTCTTGTCGACAAACTCAAAGACTTCAAAAGCAACGAAGACTTCTTTATGTCTATGAAACGTAAATAATAGCGCTACCGCCAATCATAAAAAAGCCGAAATTATAATTTCGGCTTTTTTATGCCCTCTGCAATTGCCGGCACCAATAGATTCAGCCATGAGAGCCCTCTATGAAATACAGTGACTTACGGGACTTTATCGAACAGCTTGAGCGTCAAGGAGAGCTCAAACGCATCACCGAACCCGTTGACCCTAATCTTGAAATGACAGAAATCAGTGATCGTACACTTAGGGCACAGGGACCTGCACTGTTATTTGAAAACCCCATTGGCCACAATACCCCTGTGCTCACCAACCTGTTTGGTACCCCAAAGCGGGTCGCCATGGGGATGGGCGAAAACTCTGTAGAAGCTCTACGGGAAATAGGTAAACTATTGGCTATGCTCAAAGAGCCTGAGCCACCAAAAGGGTTAAAAGATGCCTGGGACAAATTGCCCATGTATAAACAAGTGCTCAATATGGCACCTAAAGCAATTAAAAAAGCCCCCTGCCAACAGCAACAATTTGAAGGAGAAGAGGTAGACCTTTATACACTACCGATTCAAACCTGTTGGCCCGGTGATGCAGGCCCCTTAGTCACTTGGCCATTAGTGATTACCAAAGGCCCAAATAAAGAGCGGCAAAATTTGGGCATTTATCGCATGCAGCTAATCGGCAAAAATAAATTAATCATGCGCTGGCTTAGCCACCGTGGCGGTGCGTTAGACTTTCGTGATTGGCAGCTTGCCCACCCCGGCGACCCCTTTCCCGTTGCTGTTGCCTTAGGCGCTGACCCCGCTACCATACTCGGGGCAGTGACACCTGTACCAGACACCTTAAGTGAGTATGCCTTTGCCGGCCTGCTACGTGGCAGTAAAACAGAGCTTGCACGCTGCATTGGCAATGATTTACAAGTCCCGGCTAATGCCGAGATTATATTAGAAGGGCATATCTACCCTGATGAGCTTGCTGATGAGGGCCCCTTCGGCGACCACACAGGTTATTACAACGAAGTAGACCAATTCCCTGTATTTACCGTAGAGCGCATAACACAACGCAATAATCCCATTTATCACAGCACCTATACCGGCAGGCCACCCGATGAGCCAGCCGTATTAGGTGTTGCACTGAATGAAGTTTTTATTCCTTTACTACAAAAGCAATTCCCTGAAATCAGTGATTTTTATTTACCACCGGAGGGATGCTCCTACCGCTTAGCCGTGGTCACCATGAAAAAGCAGTACCCTGGCCATGCTAAGCGCGTTATGTTTGGTGTATGGTCTTTTTTACGACAGTTTATGTACACTAAATTTGTTATTGTCACCGATGATGATATAAATGCCCGCGATTGGAAAGATGTTATCTGGGCCATTACCACACGCACAGACCCCGCACGCGATATTACCCTAGTTGAAAATACACCTATCGACTATCTTGATTTTGCCTCTCCCGTTTCGGGACTGGGTTCTAAAATGGGACTTGACGCCACCAACAAATGGCAAGGGGAAACTAACCGAGAATGGGGAGTTCCTATCACTATGGACAAAGCCGTGACAGAGCGTGTCGATCAACTATGGGATAAGTTGAACATTCTTTCGTAAGACTCAAGTATGCCGCCGCCGGTGCACTATTGCTTTCTCGCTATTCTCATCTATAACTAAGTAGAGAAATCCAAAATTTGTTACCGGCGGCCATCATTATGATGACAGACCGCTATCGGTAGCAGCGCCCTATCATCGCAATGCTTGAGCACAACACATGCCTATATTGACTGATGCACAACGCGGCAATTGTCACCAAATTCTTCGTTTATTTTTCTATTTGTTACTCTGTTCTGGAGCAAAAAGTCTCGCAGATGCAGACACAGATAAAGATGACATCCATATTTACATTGATGCAGATTTACAAAACCACGCTGAATCTGCTACGGCCATACAGCAGGGGTTACACACCGCCTTAAGCCGCATCAACCATAAACAACAAGGCCATACTATTAAAGTAATTGCACTTGATCATCGCGGCAGTGTTAAACGCAGCAAACGCAATTTAATGAAATTTCTCAAAGATGAACGCGCGTTACTTGTCATTGGTGGAATGCACTCGCCACCACTGATTAAAAACAGAACATTTATTAATGACAATAAAATTCTCACACTAGTACCCTGGGCAGCCGGCGGCCCGATTACACGCCACTCTTCAACTGACAATTGGGTTTTTCGATTATCCGTAGATGACGCACAAGCCGGTGAGGTTTTAGCCAACTATGCCTACCAAAAAAAGCAGTGTAAATACCCACATCTATTGTTAGAAAACACTCCGTGGGGAAATTCTAATTTAAAAAATATGACCCGAGCTTTTAACCAACATGGTATTACAGCTATTGATGTCACTCGTTTTGGCTGGAGTTTAAAGGGTAACATTGCCAGAGAAATGCTCAGAAAGATACACAAAAGTGGCGCCGAATGTATTTTATTAGTCAGCAATACTATTGAAGGCGCGGTGATTAGTGAAGCCATGGCACAGATTGATAGCCAGTACAGAATACCTATCATCAGTCACTGGGGCATTACAGGCGGCAACTTTACCGAGATAGTGCCAGCAGATATCAGAGAAAATATTGATTTGAGCTTTATTCAAACATGTTTTTCTTTTATGCAAGAAAAACTGAATCCATTTCAAAAAAATGTTTTTAATACCGTCAAAGGCCTATACCCTGAACAGATTAAAGTGCCGCAGGACATAAAATCACCACCGGGGTTTATTCACACCTATGATTTAATGCAAATTTTAATATCGGCGATTGATCAAATAGAATTAACTCACAACATGTCTACCAACAGAGAAAATTTAAAATTGGCATTAGAAGACTTAAATGGCACCACCATAGGACTCATTAAAAATTACCAACGCCCTTTTAGTTTATTTGACAAGGACAACGGATCAAATAATCATGAAGCACTATCAGCAAATGATTTCTGCATGGGTAAATTTGACAAAAACAATAATATTTATATAGAAAAAAATGATCTATAAAAATTCTTCTAACGAAAAAGAATTCGAAAAGCACTCACTAGCAAAATTATTCATTATCTTTATTTTTGTTTCTCTTGCATTGTTCTTTATTAACATATCGATTCTTATACTACCGCAGGCAGATGTTACATTTAATGAGCTAAACAATGATAATAAAAAAATAACACTACTTGCCATTAAAAATCAGTTTAATTTATTTATAGAAAATCATATTCAAATACTAACAGATATTGCTAAAAACCCTATTGTTATCAACAGTGCAATCATTAGCGATCCTGAATCATCATCATTAAATGACTTCCTTGACTACACAAACATTCTAGGAAAAAAAATTCCTTTATCACTGATTGACATAGAAGGCACAAGTCTTTATTCAACAAACGAAAACAACAAATTTCCATCAAAAAAAGAATTTCTCTGGCATCAAATAATTGACAACGAAAAGAAATACTCTGTAAAAATAGCACAACACCCAAAGCAATCACTACTGTTAATTGCCGTTGCAGTCAACTACAGAGGCAGCAATGAAGGCACCTTGATAGGCGAAATACCCATTGACCCCTACTCTATTTTTGGGCAAGAATTGTTAGCACCTGGCCGATACATCAGCATCAATAAAGATAATGAAATAATTACAACGGTTGACCAGCCATTATCAACGCTATCAACCATTTCATCCGTATCGGAAAAATACGACATTACTTTTTCATATCTAACAGATACTGAACCAACCGTTAATAAAAAAAATTCACTTTTAATAAATTTTATATCTAGCATATTGCTAGGTTCTTTTATTTCTTTTTTGCTATTACTATTTTTAAGCAATCGCTTACTTGCAAAGCCTTTTAGAGAACTCAATGAAACACGAGACGCAATATCAAGCGCGATAGATGGCATTGCAATTATTGACGCCAACGGCAAATACATTTCTGTCAATAATGCTTTTGCTCATATTACAGGCTACACCACCGAAGAATTAATTGACGAAGACTGGCGTAAAAACATCTGCTCATCAGATACAAAATTGTTAGAAAATGCTTATAAAACAATGCAAAAAGCAGGCAAAGTAACGCTAGAACTCAGAGCGCTCAACAAACAGGAAGAAGAGTTTTACATTCAAGTAACACTAGTTCCCAGACTATCTCAGAATCATGAAGTAGATGGCTGTTACTACTTTGCTAAAGATATACATGAGAAAAAAGCAGCCGAAGATAAAATAAAAGAGATAAACTCTCATTTTAATGCCATTATAAACAATGCAAACTCCGTTATATTTATTAAAAATCTAAAAAATCAATTTATTATTGTTAATGAATATTTCCTTAATTTAATTGAAAAGAAATCTGAAGAGGTTATCGGTAAAAATAACGATGAAATTTTTGATGCAAACACCGCTGAATTTTATAGCGACACAGATAATCAAGTTATAACGCATAAAAAAACACTATCTTATGAAGAACATCGAAATATTAACGGAAAGGATTATTATTTTGCTTCAGTAAAATTCCCTTTATATCGAACAGATGGATCAATGTATGCCATTGGCGGCATTAAGACAGACATTACCGAAGCAAAAAACAAAGAACTTCAAATCAACGAAACCTCACATAGATTTAAAGCACTATATAACAACACTCCAGTAATGATGCACTCTATCAATAAAGAAGGTATTATTATCAGCGTCAGCGAACATTGGCTAGATACGATGGGGTATAACAGAGAAGATGTAATAGGCAAAAGTTCTTTAGAGTTTTTAACCGATGATTCGAAGCAATATGCTAAAAATATCGCTATCCCACAATTTTTTAAAGAAGGCACATGCAATGATGTCGCCTACCAGATGGTAAAAAATAACGGCAATATAATTGATGTATCTTTATCGGCCATCAGTGAATATGACAGCAGTGGTCATTTTATAAGAAGTTCTGCCGTTATCATTGATGTAACCGATAAAATTATTGCCGAAAAAGAACTGCAAAAACAAAAACGTGAATTAGAGTTAATTTTTAACAATGTACCTCTCGCTATTTTCTACAAAGATGATAAAAATCATATCTTGCGTCTTAATCAAACAGCGGCTGCCACCATGGGTGGTACCGCCTCTGATTTTGAAGGTAAAAATACTTATGATTTATTTCCTGAAATGGCAAAAAAATATCATGATGATGATTTAAATGTTATTCGATCGGGCATACCTAAACTGGGTATAATTGAGCAGTATCACCCTAAAGGCGCAACCGCCAGCTGGGTCAAAACTGATAAAGTACCTTATATCGACCCAGCCACACGAGAAAAAAGTGTTCTAGTTGTTGCACAAGATATCACTGAACAACGAGATGCAGAAGAAAAACTAAAACAAACTATGGGAGCACTGAAAAAATCTAATCAAGAGTTAGAAAAATTTGTCTATATTGCCTCACACGATTTAAAGTCACCACTACGATCAATTAACCAGCTATCTGAGCGCATTAGCACTGACGCCGGCGATGCACTCAACACTCAAAGTAAAGAGCACCTCAATACCTTACGCAAACGTGTATGGCACATGGAAAGACTGCTAGAGGATCTGCTGGATTACGCAAAGATTAGTGATTCTAAAAATAGTTGCTCGATTAAAGTAAATGCACAAACGATCATTAATGAAGCCTGTGAACTGATCACCATACCTGCTGAATTCACCATACATTTAGATGCAAGCCTAGATAAGGTTGTTATCCATACAATGCCTATTAGGCATATTTTTTATAATATTGTTGGCAACGCCATTAAACATCATGATAAATCCTCTGGCAATATTCATTTATGGGTTGAAGAACTCGACAACTACTATCGGTTTTATATCAAGGATGATGGGCCGGGCATTGATGATGATTATCAAGATAAAGTTTTTAACATGTTTGAAAAACACCATTCAAAAAATGATATGGAAGGCAGTGGTATGGGGCTGGCATTTGTACAAAAAATTGTACTTGAAGCTGATGGAAAGATAGCGTTGGAATCAAATAAAGGCGAGGGAACAACCTTTATTATTGACTGGCCTAAAGATCAGGAGAGCGATACACACTAGCGAGTGTATTGTTATTAAGCACTCGTGATGGGGCGAGTATTTCGCCCCCCTAACAACAAAGAAACTTAAACACATGTACTATCTCCGAGAGCAGGAGAAACCATTGTGGCGATCAAGAGTATAAACACTCTTTCGTCTGTAGTGTTTTGGTTGCTCTTAGCCGGCCACTTTTTCGACAGGCTGTGGCAATTTAGGCAATGTATGAGCGGTCAATAATAACCCTTGCTGGTATAAATCAGTACTCGCCTTATGTTCACCCAAATGAGCCAATAAGCGTGCAAGCTCAGCATACGTTTCTGGACGTGGTTGCTGTGCAAGACTGTTTTCAAAATATTCGCGCGCGCGCCCCCACTGTTGATTACGCAAGCACAAGCGCCCCAAAGCCAATAATAACGAACCGTTATTTGGCCTGGCTTTCAACCAACCCTCGGCAAATAGCAGTGGCTTTTTACTGTCATTACAATTAAGTAAGCCATAGAGGTCAACCCAACGATCAAACCACTGTTTACGCAGTGATTTATTCAATAGTCTCTCAGCTTCGTCATAGTCACCAAAAGCCATCAACTGAGCGACATAAGATGAAACCAGCAACTCATCAGAGCGATGCTCGTCTGGCACTTGCTGCCAACACTGGCGAATAGAGGGGAGTTTCTCATCGTCGGCCAAACGCGAGGACTGTTCGATAACATCAGCGAGCCACTCGCGATACAATTTCATTTCAAGCTGTTGGCGTTGATCGTCAGTGCCTACCCGGTAACGTCTCAGCCGAGGCATCAACGCTTTTAATGACGGCCAGTCGCTGAGTGTAACATACGCTTGCTGTAGTAATTCCAGCACCATGGGGTGGTCGCGGGCAATATCGGAGGCACGCTCTAATGTGGCAACAGCCTGCTCATGTTGCTGGTTAGCTAATTGCATCCTCGCCTGTGTTAGTGCTACGGCCAACTCACTGTTATCCGCACTATTCTCGGCCTTATGCAGTAATTGTAACGCCTCTTGTTCATCGCCTAACTCATAGGCACTGCGCGCAGCAGCAAGATAATTAATAATCGGCGTCTGGGTCTTTTTAGCTGACTTCACCAAATGGCGTTTTGCCAACGACCAATTCCCTTCAATAAAATACAATAGCCCTTGTATTGTGCGCTGCTCAGCAACACGGGCGTTATAGCCCAGTACAGATTTCGTGGCATTACTAACACCGCGAGCACTCCCCAGCAACAGACGCACCGTGAGGTAGATAAGCACAGTAGCGGCAACCACGGCAATCAGCGCAAACCAAATGCTCATTTCTATGCTGTAATTACCCCAAACAATCAACACATAACCGCTATCATTTTCGACAAGATTGTAAAGGCTACCCCCGCCGACGAGAAATACACACAGTAGTAAAAAGAACCAAAGCAGCTTCATTATTCACTCCCTTTCGTTGCTGGCTCAGAAGCCGATGGCTCAGCGCTGGACTGATCTGGGGTCAGTTTATGGTAGCGTTCAATATAGGCTGTTAGCTGCTTAAGCGAGCCCGAAATATCCGGCAGATTCTGCTTAACCGGCAACTGCTGTAGCGTATCAATCTCTTTAATAAAAGTAGCTTTATTTTCATAGTGGGTATAATAAGTATTAATCCAATCTTGCGCTTGTTGTAGACTGTCTTGATAAATAGTCTGCTGCTCACGCAACAAGGCCAGTTGAGCCTGTTCAAATAGCAACCGCAAATTATGGATCATATACGATTGTTGATCGGCACTGAGCATCGGCTGGGGTGGTTCATCGAGTCGTGTGACCTGCACATACTTATCCAGTATTTTCAGGCTATCTTTAATGCTATTAAACATTACCCAATACCATTTCACAGGTTCAGCAGCTTCATCGGCAGCTAGTGGCGCCGCATCAACTTCCTCAACTGCCAAGCCTCGTGTACGAGGAATAGCCGGTATCTGATCAAGCTGCTTAGACATAGCTGACAGCCGCAAGTAGAGCCCTTCACGGTCAATCGTTGGGGCGAGCTTTAAAGCTACAATATCGCTGGCGATGGCATCTCGAACGCGAAATAAATCAACATCATCAATAGCGACAAGAATTTGATCCGCCGATTCAAGCAGTGCCTGTGCACCATCGGTCGCACGCTCCATCAACAGCCGCTGATTGGCAAGACGCAGTAAATAGCGTGCTTCAGCTAACAGCCAATCATTGCGGCTAGTACCTGATAACGACTGTAATCGATTGGCATGGCTTTGCAGACGGCGCTGCAATAATTGTTGATCATTTTTCAGCGTCTCGACCAAAGTCACCGTCGATTCGCCGCTTTGTTGAACACTCTGCTGTTGGCCTTTTAATGATGACAACGATGCCTGCTGCCGCTCGATTTTTTCATTCAAACCACTGAATGTTTGCTCTTGCGCCGCCAGAGATTGCTGCCACTGTTGCCATTGCTGCCAGCCAAAATACCCGGCAATAACTAGCAGTAGTAATGTTAACAGCGATAAAATAAGACTGATCACGCCGACCAGACTAGAGGTCTTTTTAGTCGCCGCCGATGCGGGTGTCGATGCAGAAGATGTTGATGTGTTCGATGATGAAGTCACTGTAGTGTCCGTATGAGCCGTATGAGCTTTTTGCTCAGGCGGCTGTATTGATTCTTGGGGCGTAGTGTTATGCGTAGAGCTAACAGCCGCCGCACTGCCTTGTTGGGTCGCCTCATTAACGGCGTCGGTATCAGCAGGCTCGGTGTTTGTGCTATCGACACTATCGGTAACGGCAGTACCACTACTCGATGCTTCGGCCTCAGTGCTTGCCCGCTCTGACTCGCTGGCGCTATCGCCGCCAAGCGCTATCACTTCATCGGGCTTATCGACATCGGTAGTACTGGTATTAGTAGTGCTAGCCCCGGCCGTATTATCCTCAGAACTCTCTTTAGAGCCCCTTCTCTTTTTGCCACTCATATAGTGCCTCAATCATTCCTTCATGGGTTGCATTTTCCGCCATTATAATACGGTTAAATCCCAATGATTTTGCTATTGTTGCCACCCGTTGCCCCGGCAACAGTAGCGGTTGTTGTTTCAGCCAAGATAGCTGCTCAGGTGTTACTACCTTCACTAGGTTTTCCAGTGTTTCGCCACTGTGAACGACTGTCACAGTATTTGCTTGCGCCTCATTATAAAACCCGCCGGGCAATTGTTGACCAATACGGTCTGGTACCTTACGCTGGTAGGACTCACAATAATCGACATAGGCACCACGCGCTATTAAACAATCGCCTAAGTGAGTGCGGCCTCCACGACCTCGAAAAATAAGAATTTTTTCATTGGCGATGTTATGTAAACTCTCCATCGCTAACAATGACTCGCTATTCATCGCCCGCCCATTCACTTCAATATGCGCTGCACAAGTCATAATAGCACTATCCATTAATGCCTTCGCCGTCATTTTCCCAATCGCAAAAAAATCTATCCCAACGGGCAATTGCGGCCAGTATTGGTCGATCCACTCAACCCCGTGACAGACCGCGTTCTGGCTCACAAATATCACTTTTTGGTATTCATCCAGACGCTGGATAAGGTTCACTATTTTCGCACGAGAGATGTCATCCACTAACGGGGCAATCTCCATCATCGGCTGCACAAAAACCGTGGCACCCAATGCGCGCAACTGCTGCGCCCAGCTATCAGCCTGGTGCCGGGGTCGGGTCACTAGTAAACAGAGCCCGTCGAGTGAGTTCAATAGTGTCATACCTGCTTATTGTACCGCTAGTCTGCCTGCCCTTGGTATACGGCATGTAAAATCTTGTCGGCACCCGCAGATAGCAATCTTTCGGCCACAGCAACGCCCATTGATTCTGCATCACTAGGTAGGCCCTCCATTTCTTCAAATAGCATTTGCTTGCCATCAGGCTGGCCAACTAGCCCTCGCAACCACAATGTCTCTGGGGCACCGGGCTTGCGGATCGCATAACAAGCAATGGGCACTTGGCAGCCGCCTTCAAGGCGGCGGTTAAGTGCGCGCTCAGCCAGCACGCTTTCTGTCGTCAACGCGTGGGCTAAAGGTTGCAATAATGCACGGGTATGTACATCATCACTGCGGCACTCAATACCGATTGCACCCTGCCCACCAGACGGCAAACACGTCTCTGGTGCTATCGTTTGCTTAATGCGATCACTCATACCTAAGCGCACTAAGCCCGCTGCGGCCAGAATAATGGCATCATAAAGTCCGTCATCAAGTTTTTTTAACCGTGTATTCACATTACCACGCAGAAATTGAATCTCTAAATCCGGTCGAATGGCCAACAATTGACATTGGCGACGCAAACTCGATGTCCCCACAACGGCCCCTTCGGGTAAAGCCGTTAATGAGTCATAACGATTGGAGACAAAGGCATCTCGGGGGTCTTCGCGCTCACAAATAACCGCCAACTCCAATCCATCTGGAAACTCCATAGGTACATCTTTCATAGAGTGCACAGCAATATCGGCCTGTTTATTCAATAGCGCGTGTTCAAGCTCTTTTACAAATAGCCCTTTGCCCCCAACTTTAGCCAGCGGCACATCGAGTATTTTGTCACCCCGGCTGGTCATTGGCAGCAATGCGACCGACAGCGTAGGGTAGAGAGCCTCTAAACGCGACTTGATATGCTCAGCCTGCCATAGTGCCAACGCACTTTCACGAGTAGCAATCACAATGGAATTAGAAGAGGAAGGCATAAGGACAACTCACTATTAATAATATATAACGCAGCTCGTGCATATACCTCAACAGTGGT
>Ga0193959_1000032_pt1 | contig 64041 bp, 59 predicted proteins | sample FB_2_MG_FD_140333 | JGI IMG/M metagenome (GOLD analysis project Ga0193959, IMG submission 140333) | Microbial mat bacterial communities from the Broadkill River, Lewes, Delaware, United States - FB_2_MG | ecosystem: Environmental > Aquatic > Freshwater > River > Microbial mats | place: USA... | reverse complement strand
TTTTGTTTTTCTAAACTTTTACAGCTTGGTTTTCGCTGTTAGTTACATTTTACAAAACAAAAACTTTTTAATCGCTTACATCCACCCCGTGAACGAGGTGGTTTTTCGCTAAATTTTGATAAATATAAAAGATTACAATCAAAAACAGATAAACCTCTGGGTTCCAAAAGAGATAGATTTTAAAAAGTGGAAAAAGAGATTTAAAACTACTAAACCAAAAACTATAAAGTATAAAAATAAGATAGTTGGCTTTTTTGAGTTTGATATAGAGAAAAAATATATAGACTGTTTTTATGTAAAAGATAGCTTTCAATCTAAAGGGGTTGGAAACTTTATGATAAAAAATATAGAAAAAATTGCAAAACAAAATAGTATAAAAACTATCTCAACTCACTCTAGCATTACAGCAAAAAGCTTTTTTTGAAAAACATAAATTTAAAAAGATAAGTAAAAATAGAGTAGAGAGGAAAAAAGTAATTTTAATAAACTACTTAATGGAAAAAGATATAGTTAATGTTAGATTTTAAAAAATATTTTATAAATGCTACAAATTAATTTTCTCTATATTTTATTTGCTTAAAAATATTATCTATCTTTTCTCTATACTCATCATTTTCATTTTGTAACTCTTTTAAAACTTTGATTACTCTGTTTTTAAATTTATTAAAATTTTTATCAAAACTTTCAATAATATTATTTTCTCCAAAATACATAAATTCTTCTATAAAATTAAAATCATTTAAAATAAACCCTCTTAACTTCTCTTCTTTTATAGTTAATAATGAAACTGTTATACTTTCATCATATTTATTTTCATAATAGCTTCTTAAACACTCTTTCATTAAATTAATTGCCTCTTGAGATGTATTGATTCTTGATATATTTTTATTTAGATAATACTCTTTTAAACAGCTATCAAATTTAAATATATTACGATTTAATTTATCTTTTGAGTTAATATCAAAATTTTTAATTTTATCTCTATCTATATATTTTTTTAAATGAGTTATTCCAAAATCTCTATATTTTTTTTCATTATCTTTATCTAAGTTAATTAAATCATTCAAGTGTCTTGTTAATTCAATTGCTCGATTTAAAGATAAATAAAACTTTTCAATATTTTGCTTAATCAAATTATACGCATCTACTATATAATTTTTATTAAAGTAATCAAATCTATATGAATTATATATACTTAATTGATTTAAATCATATCCAAGCTTAAAAAACTCTTCATCTATTTTCAAATTTTTAATTTTATTTTTTATAAAATCAATAAACTCCTCTTTATATTCTTCATATACTATTTGATTTTTGATATATTTAGAAATAAAAAAAGCTATCTCATCATCAAATTTATTAGTAAATATTTGTAAAAACAATCTTTTTAAAACTAGTTCTAAATTTTCATCTTCTTCAAATGGAATCTCTTTTTTAAGCTCTCTATTACTTTCTTTTAAAACTTTTTTTTCTTTATATTCATAAATTTTTTTTAAATCGAAATCAAAATTTTCTGCATTTACTGTTGCCATTGAAATAATAGTAAAAACTACTCTTTGCTCTAAATCTTTATGCTCTTTTAAACTCTCTTCAATAAAATCAAAATCATTTAAAGCTCTTATTACACTCTTTATCACTCGAATATTATTTATATTTTGTTTTTGAAAATACTCTAATGGATAGTTTTTAAAAGCTTTTAGCTCATCTTTTACAAGATTAAAAGATTGCTCTGGTGTTGGTTTATACTCAAAGTTATAATCGATAATTTTATCTTTATACTCTTTGATATCACTATCTTTATCTAATTTATCTTGATTTAAAATCATCACAACTTTGCACTCTTTTTGCTCTTTAAGCTCTGATATCAAACCTAAAATATCTTTGGGTTTTAACTTATCTGATAATCTCTCAAAATCATCAAAACAGATAATAACTTTCTCAAAATCTTTTTTACTTAAAAGAGTTAATGCAGAAGAGATAAAACTACCTGTTAAACCAAAATTCATATCTTCATCTTTTAGCCCAATATTTGACTTTAAGTTATCAAACCCGCTTTTTAAATTTTCAATATGTTTAGTTTTTGTTGATATTTGTATAATAATATCTGTTTTTATATCTTGTAGTGATTCTTTGCCAAATAGAGAAACATAAGCAAAAGTTTTATCTTTTTTTATATTATCTTTCTCTATTAGATTTTTCCAATAGTGAGTCTTTCCAACTCCCCATTTACCATCTAAAGTAGCAACAAAGGGTTCATCTCTTGAAAATAGTTTTTCAAATGCTTCATCTAAAATATCTAATTGCATATATATTCCTAACAGTAATAAAAGTCTATAAGACTAAAGTCCGTAAGCTGGGTTTTAACCCGTCCTACAAACCATAAAATTAAAAAAAGCAATATATAGCTAAACACCTATAAAATAAAACAAAGTATTTGTCATTACTGGGCTTGATTGGGTAATCTATCTTATATTAAAAAAGATGGATACCCGTATCAAGTACGGGTATGACTTAATATTATGATTAAACTCATAATATTGCAGTTTATTTGCTATATAAACTCTATTTTTGCTTATTCAAAAGCTCAACAACCTCTTTAGCGTGATATGTAATAATCATATCGGCTCCAGCTCTTTTAAATCCTATCATAGTCTCAAGTAGAACTCTATCGTAATCGATTAGATTCTGTTTTCCTGCAAATTTCAACATTGAGTACTCTCCACTTACATTATAGATAGCTAATGGTAGGTTTGAGTTCTCTTTTATTTTTGCAACTACATCTAAATAGGCTAATGCTGGTTTTACCATCAAAATATCAGCCCCCTCCTTTTCATCTTCAAGGCTTTCTAAAAGTGCCTCTTTAGGATTTGCTGGATTCATTTGATAAGTTTTTCTATCACCAAAGCTAGGAGTTGATTCAGCCACATCTCTAAATGGACCATAATATCCACTTGCAAATTTAGTTGAGTAACTCATAATAGGAAGATTCTCAAAACCATTTGAATCAAGAGCTTTTCTCAAACTTGAGATAATACCGTCCATCATTCCACTAGGTGCAATCATATCAACACCACTTTTTGCGTGAATTAGAGCCTGTTTTGATAAAATCTCAAGCGTAGCATCATTGTTTACACTCTCACCACTTAAGATACCACAGTGTCCATGGTCTGTATATTCACAAAAACATAAATCTGTAATAACATACATATCAGGCACATCTTTTTTGATAGCTTTAACTGTTTTTGCAACAATACCACACTCACAAAGAGCGTCACTTCCGATTGAATCTTTAACTTTTGGGATACCAAAGAGCATAATTGCCTTAATACCTATCTGTAATAGATTTTTACACTCAAGTACCACTTCATCAATATTCATCTGATAGACATCTGGCATAGAGGCAACTTCCTCTTTAGCCTCTAATCCATCTTTTACAAAGAGAGGATAAATCAAATCATCACTATGTAATTTAGTCTCCTCTACTAAATCTCTAATACTCTTATTTGCTCTTAATCTCCTAAATCTCTTAAACATTCTCTATCCTTTGTTTTGTTAACATTTGCAAAATTTTATCAAAAATATTTACTATTTAATAGAGTTTTAACTAATGAAAATTAGTTTCAATCAGTTAGGTAATTTTTTAAAATTTTTAAAATAAAATATATATTATCATAAAATATAGATAGTGAGGATAGAAAAAAAATGGAGATAGAGATTTCAAAAGTTGCCAATTTACCGACAAAACATGGCACTTTTAAGATACAATCATTTAAAGATAGAGAGAAAGAGCATTTAGTTATATTTACAAAAGAGCTACCAGATACTCCTCTTGTTAGAATTCACTCAGAGTGTTTAACAGGCGATACACTAGGAAGTTTAAAGTGTGATTGTGGTGAGCAGTTGCACTTTGCCCTTGAGAAAATATCAAAAGAGGAGGGAATGGTCATCTATCTAAGACAAGAGGGTAGAGATATTGGACTTTTAAATAAAGTAAATGCCTATTTTCTCCAAGATAGTGGATTAGATACAGTTGAAGCAAATCATCAATTGGGTTTCGATGATGATTTGAGAAATTACGATATAGTAGATTTTATATTAGAGTATTTCAAAATTAATAAGATAAGATTGCTAACAAACAACCCAAATAAACTAAATAGTCTAAAAAATGTTGAAATAATAGATAGAGTACCTATACAAATAGAACCAAATAGTTATAATATAGAGTATCTAAAGACAAAAAAAGAGAAATCTGGACACCTTTTATAAGGATAAATTATGATAAATGAAAAATTAATCGATAGAATTGCCAAAATTTCTCTCTATACAGCAACAAATTCTGAAGTTTCAGTCTTACCAAAAATATATGCAAAAATTTTTGAAGAGTATTGTAAATTAGAAAATATAGATTTAAAAGATATAGACAATAGTGAAGTAGCACAAAACTTGATAAGCGAATCTATCTTACATATAGATAAATTGATAAAAGAGACAAAAGAGAGTCTACAAAGTTTACAGGATTTAACATCTTCAGCTGAAATAGCTATAAAAAACAAAGATTTAGAGGCTCTCTCAGAGAGTGAAGATAGTATAAAAGCTCTAAAAAATAGACTGTTAGAGCTTGAAAAAGAGTTATATTACGATAGCTTAACTGGTGTCTATAATAGAAAATGGCTTGATGAGAAAGCCATAGATAAAAGTGGAAAATTTTCAGATGAGGGGTATCTAGCGATTATCGATTTAGATAAATTCAAAGATATAAATGATAACTATGGTCATATTGTAGGTGATAAAGTGTTGCAATTTATTGCAAAAAAACTAAATTACTTTGAAGATGCTAGTGTTGTCAGGTATGGAGGAGATGAGTTTGTTGTCTTTTTTAAAAAAGAGGCATCAACAGAGATTGCAATAAATGCAAAACTCTACTCGCTTCAGAGTGAGCTTATAAAAAAAGATTTTACATATAATAAAAATAAATTTAGAATAGGTTTTTCATATGGTGTATTTCTATTTAAAGAGGGAGATACTTTCTCTGATGTTTTAGATAGAGTTGATAATATTATGTATGACAATAAAAAAGCAAATCGGTTGAAAATATGGAACAAATATTAATATTAACAGGTGCAGGAGTTAGTCAAGAGAGTGGCATCGCTGTCTTTAGAGGTGCAAAAGGGCTTTGGGCAGAGCATAAGATAGAAGATGTCTGCTCTGTTGAAGCTTTTACAAAGGATAGAGATAGAGTTAATAGTTTTTACGATGAGAGACGCTTAGAGTTAGAGAGGGCTGAGCCTAATCTAGCCCATAAAGTATTAACAAAATTGAAAAACAAGTATCCAGATAAGATAGCTATGATAACTCAAAATGTAGATGATTTATTAGAGAGAGCTGGGTGTAAAGATGTACTTCACCTCCATGGAACTCTGCTTGATTTGAGGTGTGAGAGCTGTTCACATGTTTTTAATATCGGTTTTAGAGAACAAAAAAGTGATGAAGTCTGCCCAGAGTGTGGAAGCTTTAGAATCAGACACAATGTTGTTATGTTTGGTGAACAAGCACCACAGTACCAGCTATTAGACAAAGTGGCAAACTCTGCTGAGATGTTAATTGTAATTGGCTCATCGGGACAGGTTTTACCAATTGCATGGATGGCTCAATGGTTTGAAAAATCTATCTTAAATAATTTAGACCCTGATGAGAATCTAGATTCTCACTTCAAAAGAGTAATTCACAAAAAAGCGACAGAGGCGATTCTTGAGATAGAGCAAGAGATTGAGAGCTTTTTAAGCTCTTAAACTCTATCTTTTTATCTCAATATCTAAATTACTCAATGACTCTTTATGCATTGCAATATACTCATTCTCAAGCTCACTATCAAAGATAAAAAACTCAATCTCTCTCATTTGAAAAGCAGATTTACACTGATTCTCTAAAGTTTTGAAAAAAGAGAGACTCTCTTCATATTTAGGTAGAAAGCTATCAAGTCTTCTATGATAAAAACTCTTACTAAAACCCTCACTAGAGCATAAAAACTCACCTTTATCCTCATTTACAGCATCACAAGAGCTATCGACAAAAAACTCATCATAATAGGGAGTGATTGGATAGATTTTACAAGCTGGGGGTCTTTGCTCATATATTTGGCACTTTCCATCTTTTAGATATTTACAGGCATTTCCGTCTTGATTCAAAATGATTACAGCCCTAAACTCATCGTTTAAAGAGATAAATAGTATAGGGAAATTTTTGTAAACTAACTCAAAATCCTCTAAAATAAGTGGTATCAAAAAAAATTTATCGCCACTACAACATGAAGTTTTACACTCTTGACAGTTTGAAAATCTGTAATTTACATCTTTTATATTTACAAACATAAGCTCTCCAAATCTTTTTGTTATAATATCAAAATAATCTAAACTAAATGGAGATATTTTTTGGATTTAAATCAAGAAAAAATAGATTTATATATTTCACTGCTTCTGAAGTGGAATAGAGTACATAAATTAACAAACTATACAGATGAAAAAGCTATCAAAGATAATATTTTAGATAGCGTCTATCCAGTAAAATATCTAAATAAAAATATAAAAACTGTTTTAGATATTGGAAGTGGAGCAGGATTTCCAGCTATCTTTTTGGCTCTAGCTATGCCTGAAGTCTCTTTTACTCTGCTTGAGCCTCTTGGAAAAAAATTTAGTTTTTTAAATATTGTAAAATTAAATCTAAAATTAGATAATTTAAGAGTTTTAAAATCAAGAGTTGAAGAGCTAGAGAGTGAACACTTCGATTTGATAACCTCAAGAGCCGTTACAGATACCAAGAGTTTAATAAAACTATCTAAAAATTTAATCGATGAGAATACTTCACTTCTACTCTATAAGGGTGAGAATGAGAGTGATTTAGATATACCTTGCCAAATGATAAACGAAAATGGTAGATTTTATATTATATTAGAGGGAAAAGAATGCTTAAAATATTAGTGCTTATATTGGTTTTAGTCATTGTCTATTTAATCTTTTTCAAAAAAAAGAAAAGTGATAAAAATCAGAAAATAGAGAACTTAGTTGAGTGTAAAAAGTGTAAAACCTACATCAGTAGCGAAGAGGCACTTATTAAAGATAATAATTTTTTCTGCTCAAAGGAGTGTTTAAATGGTCTTGATAAATCATAAAGATATTAGTGATGATTCAATAGAATCGATAGAGAAGATAGAAGATATTAAAAAGACAAATCCTAACTCTTGCCTAAGATTTGATTTTAGTGAAAAAAATTTAGAGCTTATTAGATATTGCCAAGCAAATGATTTGGCTTTTGCTCTAAATATAGAATCTATCAAAGAGGTCATACTCTCAAACTCTTTTGATGCAAAATATATTATTACAAATGATAGAGAACTTGTGATAAAAGCTCAAAAGATAGCAGATAACTATATGTTTGACTTAAAGGTTCTGTTTGAATCAGATAATGAAGATGATATTGAGTATCTCGCTCTAAATGAGATTGATGGGGTGGTTTTCTAGAATAGAAACTAAAATAGATTTCCTCTATTTTAGCTTCTATTTAACTATTTTATAAAGTCAAAATAGAGAAAATACTTATAAAAACATCTATATCCCAAAAAGCAGTTACTTTTTCTATGACATAATATATGTTGTAGACTAAGTCCATCAGTATATTTATAAGCATATCAACTAATATTGATTTAAAAAAATCTGCCAAATAGCTACTGCTACTATAAAAACTTTTTATTTCGTGTGTAAATTGATAAATCATGTCAAATCCTCTTTAATTTTTGACTTCATCATTTTAGTCTCCTTTTTTATTTTTTTGAAATCAATTAATAAACTAACATATCGAATATTAAAAATACATTATTTTAATTAAAAAATTTAATATGTTATAATTTCGATTGACATTTGTCAGGTTATTTTAATTCTTACTTCTATTTATAAAAACTTTTTATTTCGTAGAAAGTAAAACTATTTAATAAAGAGACTAAACTTATTTTAGTCTCTTGAATTAATCCCCAATCGAAACACTCCTTTAAAAAACTACTATTTGATATTTTACTTTTAACAAATAAGTTACCCAAAAGCTGTTATAATGTCCGCTTACTATTTTTAACAAATAAAGGGATATTGTGAGACACTGTTTGACGCTTAGTGATTTTACAAAAGATGAAATACTAGAAATAATTGATATATCTATAAAAGTAAAAGCAGAAACTAAAAAAAGAGAATTTAAAAACTATTTAGAGAAACAGACTCTAGCTATGATATTTGAGAAGAGTTCAACTAGAACTAGAGTAAGTTTTGAGACAGGAATTTATCAGCTAGGAGGAGTAGGACTATTTCTCTCTAGTAAAGATATTCAACTAGGAAGGGGTGAGCCTGTTAGCGATACAGCTAGAGTAATCTCTTCTATGTGTGATATGGTAATGATTAGAACTTATGAGCATAGTAAATTAGAAGAGTTTGCAAAATACTCAAAAGTGCCTGTTATAAATGGTTTAACAGATGATTATCACCCAGTTCAGCTCTTTACAGATTATCTAACAATGATAGAGCATAATAAGGGCTTAGATTCTAAAATAGCCTATGTTGGTGATGGTAATAATATGACTCACTCTTGGCTTATCTTAGCTGGTAAGTTAGGGTTAGATTTAAGAGTTGCTACGCCAAAAGGGTATGAAGTCGATTCAGATATTTTAGCCAAAGCCCTAGAGTTAGCTAAAGAATCAGGAGCTAAAATAACTATTACAAATGACCCTAGAGAGGCTGTAAAAGATTGTGATGTTGTTACAACTGATACTTGGGTATCTATGGGACAAGAGGAAGAGAAAGAGAAGAGAATTAGAGATTTTAAAGGGTTTATTGTTGATAATAACTTAATGAATCTAGCAAAATCTGATGCTATTTTTCTACACTGTCTACCAGCTTATAGAGGCTTAGAAGTTAGTGAAGAGGTACTAGAGGGTGAGCAGAGCGTTATCTTTGATGAGGCAGAGAATAGACTTCATGCACAAAAAGGTTTAATGATTTGGCTCGATTCAAAAAGGAATACTTAAGTGAAGTTAGATAAAAAAATCTCAAATTTAGCAAAAAATTTTGGCTTAGATAGAGATGAACACACTATTGTAAAGATAAAAGATACAGACAATCCAAATCAGAAACTACTAGAGCTTCAAAGTGGTAGTTTTGAAGAGAGTAAACCGTGGTTTGTAATTGATGATGATAATAGAATCTATCCAATTATAAACGATGATGCGATGATAAAAGTTTTTCAAACACTTAAAAGCTCACTTCAAGATAACTTTAATATAAAACTTGAAAAAGCGATATTAGAGCAGATGCCTGTTGATTTTAGCGATGTTTGGGCTGTTGTGATGAATGAGATAAAAAAAGAGACTAAAGTTAAACCAATTGCTAAGATAAATGTTGAAAAGATTGTAAAAGATGTAAAAAAATTTCACCCAAATCTCTTTTTTCAACTCGATTTAAAAGAGATGATGAGTGATGAAGGGTTTTTTAATGATTGATTTTAGTAAATATTCAAAATACTCAAAAGCTGGGCCTAGATATACAAGCTACCCAACAGCACCAGAATTTAACTCTGATTTTAATGAAAAGAGCTATATCGAACATCTAAAAAATCAAAATAGTGATAGAGATTTATCACTCTATTTTCATCTTCCATTTTGTAAAAGTGCCTGTTACTTCTGTGGTTGTAGTGTTGTCTTTACATCAAAAGAGGATAAAAAAGCTAGATATATTGAGTATTTAGAGAAAGAGTTAAAACTTTTATCAAAATATGTAGATACAAATCGAGCAATTTCTCAACTTCACTTTGGTGGAGGGACGCCAACTTTTTTTGATGATAAACAGTTAAAAGAGATTATTCTATTAATCAAAAAATATTTTAATAACTTCAAAAGTGATAGTGAAATCTCATGTGAGATTGACCCTAGATATTTTACAAAAGAGCAGTGTAATGTACTTGTTTCAAACGGATTTAACCGTTTTAGTTTTGGTGTTCAAGATTTTGATGAAAAGGTTCAAAAAGCTGTTCATAGAATCCAAGATTTTAAAATCAGTGAAGATGCGATAAATCTATCTCGAGAATCTGGTGTAAATAGTATCAATATCGATTTAATTTATGGACTTCCATATCAGTCGCTAGAGAGTTTTAAAGAGACATTAAGAGATATTTTAATTTTAAATCCTGATAGATTAGCAGTTTTCAACTATGCTCATGTGCCTTGGATGAAAAAGACAATGCGAAAAATCGATGAGACAACTCTACCAGAGCCTAGTGAAAAGTTAGCAATCATGCAATATACAGCTAAATTTCTATGTGAAAATGGTTATAAAATGATTGGAATGGATCACTTTGCAAAACCGACAGATGAGCTTTTTTTAGCAATTGAGAAGGGTGAGCTTCATAGAAATTTCCAAGGCTACACTACAAAAGGTAACTCTGATTTGATAGGAGTTGGTTTAACATCAATCTCTGATGGTGAGAATTTTTATTCTCAAAACTATAAAAATATGAAAGATTACGAGAGAGCTTTAGATGAGGATAGATTACCTATTAATAGAGGAATCTCGTTAGATAGCGATGATTTGATTAGAAAATATGTAATTATGGAGCTTATGGCAAACTTTAAACTCGATATTAAGAGATTCAATCAAGAGTTTAAAATAGATTTTTTTGACTATTTCAAAGATGATTTAGGTGAACTTAATGAGTTTATAAAAGCTGATTTAGTCTCAATTGATGAGAATAGAATCGATGTTAGTGAGACAGGAACTCTGCTTATTAGAAATATTGTGATGCCTTTTGATAAATATCTAAAAGCGATACCTACAGAGAAGAGAAAATTTAGTAAAACAGTATAAAAAACTTTAGGAGATATATGTCTACTACTATTGAAACTGATAATGTTTTAACAGAGTATCTCTTTTACTACTATAAAGAGTTTTTAGACAACTCTGAAAAAATAGATTTAGATAAATTAAATGATAAATCTATCTTAGAGTTTGGTTTTAGAGCTTCATCTTTAAAAAAATTTATATTAGATGCTTATGAAGAGAATTATCAAAAAGAGACTGATGATTTAGTTTTACCTCTAAATGCTCTAAACAGATTGGATAAATTGATAGATTCGATTTTAAAAAAGTTAAATAGAGGCTCAGAGTTTGAACTTTTTTATCTATACAAAAAGAGAATCGATTTAAAACTAGGTGAGAATAGTTTCTATGAAGAAAAAATCGAATTATACTCTTTTCTCAAAGAGTTAAAAGATAACTCAGATTTAGAGATAGATATTTGTGAGTGTTTTGATTCTAAAAAAGAGATGCTTGAGTGGATAGATAAAACAGATTTGATGCTTAAAGAGATTCTAGCCTTTACAAAATGGAGTTTGAAATTTTTTAAAAACTCTGATAAAACTCCCCTATTTCTACTTAGAGATACTCTATTTGTCTATCTAGGATATAGTTGGCTCTATGATAAAAAATTGATAACTAAAGAGCCTAAACCTATGCTACTTAGTCGAAAGTTTTTAAGTTTTTGTGAAGGAAATATCGATTTTTATGACGAGATGGTAGATTATATATATATAACTCTTCCCAATAACCCCCAAAACTTATCTGAAATAGGAGAGATGTTCTCTAAAGAGTTTAACAAAATACCAGATAATTTTCAGAAAAACTCACTTGAGTATCTAAAAGATATTACAAACTCAGAACCTTTTATAGCAATTGAGAGTGGAATGCACGGCACAATACCTCTTTGGTTAATGCATTTAAGTAGAGATAAAAAGAGTAAATTTTTACTATATAGCACAACTGATTGGCTCTATAATATATATGAAGAGAGTGTTTATCAAAGAAACTTTAACTATTTAAGAGAGTTAGAGACTAGCTTACTTCAAGATAGCTATTTTCAATTTGATTCTTATCAAGATAAAAAAGTTTTTATCAAAAAATCATCTCAATCAAAAGTAAAAAAACTAGCACTATATGAGCTTACGAAATTTAAAAAACTATTTGAAAAAGAGTTTAATTTCACTTAAGGATAAGTTATCGAAAATATATGGAATAGAGAGAAAAAATATACTCGTGTAAAACTATGTGAATTTGAGTGTTTAGAGGCGACTTATGAAGCCTCTTTCATTGGTGCTGATTTTCTTGGTTTTCATATCTTTAGTGACCAAGACTATTTTGCTAAAGCTGAAAAATTCAAAACGATTTTTAGTTATATTCCTAAAAAGGTAGAGAAGACTCTCTTAACAGATTTAAATGAGGAGCTTTTATATCAAATTTTGAATATTATCGAAGTTGAAGCGATACAGCTCTACTCTCAATATACAATTGAGCAGATTCAAAGAGTTCGTAAAAAATATCCAGATATTAAAATATTAAAAGTTATGTCGGAAAAATCGCAAGAGAATGGCAAAAGTGATGATGAGTTTATAGCCTATTATGATGAGCATGTCGATGCGATTTTATTGGATAGTTTTTTTGAAGGTGGTACAGGAGTAACAGGCGATTGGGAACACTGCAGAGAGATTGTGCAGAAGTGTAAATCACCTGTCTTTTTAGCTGGAGGCTTAACGGCTGATAATGTAGCTAAAGCGATAGAGATAGTTAAACCATTTGGCGTAGATGTTGAAAATGGTGTAGGTACAAGAATGCCAGATGGAATAAGATTAAAAAATATGTTGAAGTGTCGTCTCTTTATTGAAAAAGTTAGAGAGGCTGATTGGTACTTAAAAAAGATATAAATATATCTATAATATAGGATAAAAATTTATGAAAAAAATAGAGGGAAAATTATCAAAAGCAGTTAGAGATGCAAATGAAAAAGGGCGATTAGGATTAATTATCTATGTAGTTCCAGCCTATCCTAATATGCAAAGATACAATGAAGTAAGAGAGCTATTGAGCAAAAAAGAGTTTGTAAGCATAATAGAGCATACAATACCTGTTGATAGTAGTTATGAGACAGCAAATAAAACTATAATTAACGCTCATAAAACTGCACTGAATAATATAAAAGAGGAGGAGATAGCTGATACTCTAGCGACAAAACAGCCAAATATTCTTGTTTTATATAAACAAAGCGTTGAAAAGATGGGGCTAGAGAATCTTATAGAGAGATACTCTGAACCTTTAGATGCTGTTTTACTTGAGTGGGAAGATGAAAAACCTGAAATATATTATGAAGCATTTGAAAAAGCTGGAGTTGAGAATATCTTTGTAGTCTACCCAAATATGCCAAAAGAGGAGTTTGATAAAGTAGTAAAAATCGCTCCAAAAGAGGCACAGATATATCTCTCTTGCTCTAGTATGACAGGTGGAGAGATGGAGTCTTTAGAAGATATAAAAAACTGTGCCAAAGAGACTAAAAAACAGAGACCCGATACTACTATTATTGCAGGAATGGGAATCAAAAATAGCGACGATATAAAAATACTCTCACCAATAAAAGAGATTGATGGAATCGTAATAGGAACATCTTTTATAAAACTTTTAGATGAAGATGATAATAAAATTAATGAGTTTTTATCTGAGATAGAGAAAGCTCTATATAGATAAGAAAAAATTATAATTTTTTCTTATCCTCTTTTTTACTATCTTTTTTTGATTTTGTATCTTCTATTTTTATTTTCGTTCCCAATAGAGAGTTAATCAAAGATGTTGCAACTGTTGTATTATAAAACAAAATAGAGCTTAAGACTCCTAAATGCAGAATAAAAACTCCTCCAATAAACATACCAGATGGAATCAATACTAAGTTTAAATTCCTCTTTATATTTTTATTAAACCCTTTAGATATTTCAAAAAGGTTATTCAACTCTCTTAAACTCTCATCTAATAGAATAATATCTGCTGTATCGGTAGCAATACTCGATGCTCCTCTTAAAGAGATAGAGACATTTGCCTTTTTCAAAGCGATAGAATCGTTAATACCATCTCCAACAAAACAGACTTTTTTACCCTCTTTTTGAAGTTTTTCAATTATTGTTGATTTATCTTGAGGAAGTGCTTGGGCAAAATATCTATCGATTCCAAGCTCTTTTGCTAAGTGCTTTGTAGGAAGCTCATGGTCACCTGAGACAATATAGATACTTAACTTTCTCTTTTTCAATTTTTCAACAAGCTCTCTAGCCTCTTCTCTAACAGTTGGTCGAAGCTCTATCAATCCCTCTAACTTAGAATCGATTGCTATATAGATATTTGTATAGCCAAACTCGCTACTTCTTTGCTCTATATCACTTATATCATTTGCAAACTCTACATTTTCAAGCTCCATAAATCGTTTACTTCCAACTAAAACAGAGCTATTTTCGATTTTAACTTTTACACCATAACCTAACTCATAGTGATTATCATCAATATCTGAGAGTTTTAAGTTTTTCTCTTTTGCTTTTTTGATAATCGCTTTTGCTATTGGGTGTATCTGTCTATACTCAGCCGTTGCAGCGTATTGTAAAATTTTCTCTTTTGAAAAATCATTAAATGAGTAGACTTCCCCGACAAATGGCTCCTCCTCTGTTAAAGTTCCCGTTTTATCAAAAATTATAGTATCTACAAAATTCAATGCCTCTAGTGTTCTTCCATCTTTGATAAAAATACCATTTTGATTTGCTGTTTTTAAAAAATTTAACATACTTATAGGGTTTGATACTCTAAGTGCTTCTGAAAAATTACTACTTAAAATACTTACAAATCCATAAGCTCCCAACCCAAAAATTCCAGCTGTTGCTAACCCAACTGTTGGCAGAACCATGGTATCAGCAATTTTTTCAGCTTTTGTATCTAACTCTATCTCAAAATTATCAGCTGAGTTTAAAACCTGCTCTATCTGATTTGCAATGCTATCAGCTCCTGTTGTTTTAACTTTTATATAAATTTTTCCAGCTATCACAATAGTTGATGCAAAAACCTCATCACCAGACTCTTTTTCACTAGGTTGAGCCTCTCCTGTTAGAGCTTGTTGATTTATCGTAGCTATTCCACTCTCAACAACTCCATCAATAGGAATCACTTCACCAGAGTTTACAACAACAATATCGCCAATTGAGAGTTTTGAAATATGCACTTTTGTCTCAATACTATCTTTTACTTGCCAAGCAAAAGAGGGTCTATCTTCAAAAACTTTTATAATATTTTCTCTATTTTGATTTCTAGTTTTCTCTAATAATTTAATAGATGTGAAATATATGACATTTAATGCACTTGTTAAAAAGTAATACCCTAGACCTAGACTAGATACAATTGCAATAGAATCTAACATTTCAGCTTTAGGTTTTTTTCTCTTTATATTCTCTATTGCCTTTTGAAAAATAGGAATAGAAGCATATAAATTGATAGGTATAGATATTAAAGCTAGTGGTTTAAAAAATACAGCACCCAAAATTGTTGTTCCCAAGCCAAATAGAGAAGTTTTGAGAAAAAAAGTACTCTCTTTCTCTGTTAAAAACTCCTCCTCTTTTTTCTTGATGACAACTTCATTTCTCTTTTTGCTATATCTCTTTGCTATATTTTTGGAGTTTTTAGGTTTTGCTTTAGTCTCTTTTATCTTTTTATATATGTTACTTCCAACATATAAGCCACCAGCCCCAACAGCTAAAGCAACTAAATGTAACATTTAAAACTCCTTTTATACAAATTATATATCTATTTTTTCATTAACTAAATTAAATTTTACTAACAAGAAAATTATCTAATACTAAATAATCTATTTTTGTTTTTAGAAAAGTTTTTATTGCATCTTCTGGAGTACAAACTATCGGCTCACTATCATTAAAAGATGTATTTAGCAATATTGGCACATTAGTTATCTTAAAAAACTCACTAATTAATTTATGATATTTAGAGTTAACCTCTTTTTTGACACTTTGAACTCTGCTTGTATCGTTTGTATGTACAACAGCTGGAATTTTACTCTTTTTATCCATATTAACTTTATAAGTCATCAACATATAATCCGATGCACTTGATTCTTTTTTTATCTGAAACCAGTTATGCATCTCTTCATATAAAACACTTGGTGCAAGTGGTCTAAAGTATTCACGATGTTTAACTTTAGAGTTTAAAATATCTCTCATATTTGGATTTCTAGGGTCTGCTAGTAAGCTTCTATTTCCTAATGCTCTAGGACCAAACTCCATCTGACCTTGAAAAAATCCTATTATATTTCCATCTGCAATTAATTGAGCAACTTTTTGCTCTATATCATCTGAGTAGATATACTCTATTTTTGTTTTTAGCTCCTCTTTATCTAAATGTTTTTTTATCTCATCTTTTTCAAAAGATGGCCCTAAATAGGCACGGTTTTCAAAGTTACTCTCAGATAATTTTTTATTATCTAACATTTCATGATAAATATAGAGTGCCACACCAATAGCTGTACCAGCATCATTTGAAGCTGGTTGAACAAAAAACTCTTTATACTTAGAGTTTTCAAATACGATTCTATTTGTTGTACAGTTTAGTGCAACTCCTCCAGCTAAACAGAGGTTTTCACTATCAACTTTTTCATACATAGTATCTATAATTTTTTGAATCACTTCATTAGTTATAAACTGTAAAGAGGCTGCAATATCTTGATGCACTTGCTCTATCTCTTCACTCTTATCTCTCTTTTTAATACCAAAAATCTTCTCAAGCTTTTGATAATAGATTGATGAATCTTCATAAACTATATCTTGAAAGCGTGTTAACTCATTATCTATTTCAAAGTATGAATCTTTTGTATCTCTGTAAGAGACAAACTTATCAAATTTATCAAGATACTTTTGAGAATTTCCATATGAAGCTAACCCCATAACTTTGGCAGCATCGTAAACACTAAATCCTATAAATGCTGATATTGTCTCCCACAAAAACCCAATCGAATTTGGATACTTAATCTCCTCTATCAATTTTAAATTATGATTCTCACCCAAAAACATAGAAGTTGTAGATGTCTCTGCGATTCCATCTATAACTACCGTTACAGCTTTTTTAAAACCTGACGGATAAAATGCTGAAGCAGCATGACCTGTATGGTGATCTATCCACTTAAATTCTCCCTCAAAACCCATCTCTTTTAACTTATTTGGAATAGATTGAACCTTTTTTAAATATACATCTTGCCATGGAACTCCATCTCCCCAAGTATCTCCAAACATCTCAAAAGATTCATGAATTTTATCTATGTTATAAGAAAATCCTATATACTCAATATCTTTTAGAGATATTCCCTCCTCTTTTAAACAATACTCGATTGATTCAACTGGAAGATCATCAACATTCTCTACATTGGCACATTTACCATGTTTAATTCTGTTAAATCTCTCCTCCTCAACAGCTGATAAAATCTCTCCATCTTTTATTAAACAAGCTGATGATTCATGATAAATCGAATTAATTCCTAATATATACACACTATTTCCTTATAACAATTTATTTAAAATTCGAAGACTATTTCAATCACTCTATTAAATCCTAGAAATAAGATTTAAGTTCACCATCTCTTCTTATATCAAGAGTTGAACAGTGAAACGATCCTAAAAATGGATAGTATGATTCAAATGAGCATAAGATAGGCTCAAATCCCCAATCTTTTAACTTTTTAATTAGAGCCTCTTGTTTTCTCTCAACAACGATTCTTTTCTCATCTAACATCAATACATTAATCGAAATCCAATCACTAAGAACACCCAATGGACAACCATGTGGCTTTGTCTCTGGTGAGACTAAAATATCCCAACTCTTTAAAACATCAGGCAGATTATTTACATCTAAATATTTTGGGTTTACTAAAACTTTCCCAGGAGCTAAAGGCATAAAAGTTGTATCTATATGATAGGCTGTTGAAGTTGTTGATTTAACTTCATGAACTCTATAAGTATCGCCTAAATGTCTCTCTAACCAATCGATTCCAAATCTATTTGTAACATGGCTCTGTTGGCAAAAAATATCTTTTCCACACCTAACAAAATCAGCAGCATCAAAAACTGGTTCAAACTCTGTTAGAGCAAACTCTATATTTTTGCTACTCTCATCTAAAATATAATCTTTTTTATAAAGCTCATCTGTCAGTGCTGGTTTTGGAGCTGATGTCCATTTTGCTCCCGATTTAAAATACTCTTTAAAAAGAGATTTATATCCCAAACTCTCAAAATATCTATTTCTATCAGGCATTGGAGTCTCTATTATCTCATTTCCAATAACTAAAAATGGGTCTCTAGGATCTGCTGCACAAAAACCACAATCATTACTCCAATCTGGTGTAGAGAAACTTCTTGAGTAATCTACATCATCAACCTCTCTAACAATTACACCTTCAGATTTTAAGATATGAATAAACTCATTTAAATCTTTTTGAGCATTCTCTACCAACTCTTTAGGGTATGGTATTCCAGCTCCACCCACTTTTTTCTCAACCTCTACCCACTCCTCTTTTCCTAGTGACGCTGCATTTATATCATTCCATATAGGAAACATTGAGTTTTTTAAATTTCCAATAATCACCTCTTCTAAAGGATCCCACTCGTTATGTGAATTTACTTTACATTTTATTTTTTTATTTTCCAAACATTGACTCCTAAATATTTTATAACTTTCTAATGATATAATAAGATAGTAATAAATACAAAAAAACTTTACTTAATAAGTATATGATTGTATTAGATAACTTTTTTATAAAAATAAAATAGGAGAAAATAAAATGGTAACAAATAGTGATAGCGAAAATATCAACGAAACAGATGAGACTGAAGAGCTACTTGAGGAGAATAAAGCACTAAGAGCAAATGAGATTATAAAAAATAGTGTAATCGCTTCTATGGGTGTTGGTGCTATTCCAATTCCTGTTGTTGATGTAGTTGGGTTGACAGGGATTCAACTTAATATGATTCATAATCTTTGTGAGCTTTATGAGCAAGAGTTTTCTAAAACACTTGGAAAATCATTTGTTGCATCTCTAGCTGGAAGTTTAGGTGCTGTTCCATTAGCTGCTACAATGGCAAGTCTAATAAAAGCTATTCCTTTTGTTGGCTCAAGTATTGGTATGGTATCTATGCCTGTAATTGGTGGCTCTTCAACATATGCGATAGGAAAAGTTTTTGTTCAACATTTTGAATCAGGTGGAACATTTTTAGATTTTAACCCTTCTAAAGTAAAAGAGTATCTAAAAGAGCAATTTAGCAATGGTAAAGATGTAGCTCAAAATTTAAATACAGAAAACAATACAGAGAGTGTTAAAAATTAATATTTTAGAGAGAGTTTTATAAATAATGTTTGAACTTTTTACTTTTTTAAAAAAAGAGGGAGATACTCTCTTTTGGAAACAGATAGCGATATTAGCTACTATCTCAGGTATAGCTAACGCTTCTCTTCTCTCTATTATTAACGCTGCGGCTGCTCTTGTAGAAGATGAAGAGATTCACTATAGGTATTTTTTGCTGTACATAACTCTCTTTATTATCTTTTTTATGGCAAAAAAAAATGCTCTCAAAAAAGTCACAAAAAAGATAGAGCTTATTATAAGTGATATTAGAAATAGAATATCTGATAAGTTAATCTCTTCAGAACTCTCTACTATAGAATCACTAGATACTGCTTCTGTTTTTGTTAGACTTACAAAAGATGCAAATGTAATATCAAATATTACAATATCGCTTACAAATGCTACTCAATCTATAATGATGATATTTTTTGCTTTAATCTATGTCCTACTTATCTCTGAAGTTACTTTCTTAGCAGTTTTAATATGTATAAGCTCTGGGGTACTACTTTATCTATCTCACTCAAAAAAGATAAGAGCAGAGTTGATAGAGACATATAAGATAGAAGATGAGTTTTTCCACTCTGTAGATGGGATATTGAGAGGTTTTAAAGATTTAAAACTAAATAGTAAAAAAAGCAAAGATTTTTTAGACCAACACAGAGTTTTATTGGATAAATTGATAGTTTTACGCTCAAATACTGGTGATAGATTTATTACAAATATTATGTTTAGTGAAGTCTTTTTATATATTTTACTAGCCTCTGTAGTTTTTATAATACCAAATTTTGTAGCAGAGACACACGCCGATGTTATAAAAATCACAGCAACTACTCTTTTTATAATAGCTCCACTTACAATGACTGTCTCACTTATTCCAACAATATCTAAAGCTAGTATTGCTGCTAAATCTTTAAATGATTTAGAAGATACTCTCGATAAAGAGCAGAAAAAACTAGTCCAACCTATCGAAAAAGCAGAACATATAGATAGAGACTTTAGAGAGATAGAGTTAAAAGATTTAGAGTTTAACTACTTTGATAAAGACAACACTCAACTCTTTGGCGTAGGGCCAGTGAATCTAAATATTAAAAAGGGTGAGCTTATCTTTATAGTTGGTGGAAATGGTAGTGGAAAATCTACATTTATAAAGACATTAATTGGTCTATATTTTCCAGATAAAGGCTCAATCTCTATCGATAATGAGTTAATAGGTGGTTATAACTATCAACCATATAGAGACCTATTTAGTATTGTCTTAACAGACTTTTATCTATTTAAAAAAATTTATGGGATAGAGAATGTAAAACACTCACACATAAATAAGCTCTTAATTGAGATGCAACTAGAGAAAAAGACAGAGTTTATAGATGGCTCTTATACAAACATAGACCTCTCAACAGGGCAGAGAAAGAGATTAGCTCTAATCACTTCACTAATAGAGGATAAACCAATCTATATTTTTGATGAGTGGGCAGCTGATCAAGACCCTTCATTTAGAAAATACTTCTATATCGATATTTTACAAACTCTTAAAGATGCTGGAAAGACAATCATAGCTGTAACTCATGATGATTCATATTTTCACATGGCAGATAGAGTTTTTAAGATGGATTACGGAAAATTAACTGAATTAAATAATTTAAAGAAAGATAGTTTATGAAAAATATATCTCTATTTTTAAGTATGTTTATATTAACAATTGTAGCTGTAATACTCTTTATTTGGCCTAGAGTTTTTATAACAATAGCAGCTGGTGAGGCTGGTGTTATGTTTAAAAGATGGTCAGGTACAGTTATAGACAAAACATATCCTGAAGGGTTTTGGGTCATCTTCCCTTGGGATATTTTGACTAAATATAATCTTAGGATTCAAGAGAAAAAGCATGAGTTTGATGTCTTATCAAAACAGGGTTTAACAATTACAATTAAAATATCAATTAGATTTAGACCTGATGCCAACATGCTTGGAGTTCTACATCAAAAGATTGGGCCAGACTATGTAACATCTGTTGTTATTCCAGAGGTAGAGGCAGTCATTAGAAAATATTTTGGACAATTCAATGATGAAGAGATTTACACATCTAAAAAGGCGATTTTAGAGAAAATTATCAACGATTCAACAGAGCAGTTATCTGATAAATTTATTATTTTAGATGACTTGATTGTCAGAAGAATTCAATTTCCAAAAACTGTACAAGATTCAATTCAGAGTAAAATCACACAGTATCATAAGTTTAAAGAGTATGAGTATAGAATAGAGAGAGAGAAGTTAGAAGCTGATAGAAAAGTTATAGAGGCAAACGGTATCGATAAATACAAAAGAATTATCTCAAAAGATTTATCAGATAACTTTCTCAGATGGAAAGGGATAGAGGCGACAAAAGAGTTAGCTGAATCTGAAAATAGTAAAGTTATTGTAATTGGCTCTGGTAAAGATGGATTACCTATTATTTTAAATCCAGATAAGAAGTAGACATTGAAAGTATTAAAGTATATTTTTCCAGCAACAATGATTCTATTAGTTGCTGTTTTTATTGCAGATAGAGAGTTTTTTCAGACATATAACTATGAAGAGTTAAAAATCGAAAAAGAGTTATATGCTCAGAGTATAGAAAAGAATGAGAGTATAAATATCGGTATTATTTGGCCTTTTCATGAAGATGGCGAACCAATGGATAACTTCAAAGAGGGAGCTGAATTTGCAATTGAGACTATAAACTCAAAAGGTGGAATCTTAGGAAGAGAGGTAAAGGGTATATTTCAAGATGACAAAATAGATATTAAAACATCTGTAAAAATTGCAAAAAAATTTGCTTCAAATAAAAAAATATTTGCTGTTGTTGCTCACGCATTTTCAAACCAAGCACTACATAGCTCAATTACATATAACTACTCAGGAGTTGTAATGATTTCTCCTGGTGCAACAGACCCACTCTTTATTAGAGATGAGTTTAAGTATATATTTAGAACGATTCCCAATGATATAAAGATGGGAAAAGCGATGACAAAACTGGCAAAAATAAAAAATTTTCAAAAAGTTGTTGTTGTTCATGAACAGAGTAAATATGCAAGAGTTATTGCAAATACTTTTATTGAAAATGCCCTAGAGCTTGGAATCGAAGTTGTATATAAAGAGAATTTTCACCCAAATGAGGAGCTATTTACCAATATAATTACTAATATTTCTCCTATTACAAATTATAGTATTGATTATGATGCTGTTGTAGCGATAGGCTCTGAGAGTGCTATTCCTAATCTAATCAAAAACTCAAGAGAGAAAGGTATCTATGCTAAATTTTTAACGACAGATATGTTAGATATTAAAAATATAGAAAAATCAGGGGATTTTATGGAAGATACAATCATAGCGACTATATTCAATCCCGAAATTTTAAATATTAAAACACAAAACTTTATTGAAAAGTTTAAAAATAGATACGATTTTGATCCAGACACTTGGGCTTTACAAGGTTACGACGCTCTTATGCTATTGGCAAAAGCTATTGAAGTTGGAAACTCTCTAAACCCTATACATATAGCTGATAATTTAAGATATATTAGAAATTTTGATAGTATTTTTGGCACATACTCTATGCTCTCAAATGGTGATATAGATGGAAAAGAGATATATTTCAAAATAATAAAAAATGGTAAATTTAAATATTTAACCTTAAACTAGGATTTTTTTTGAGTAAATTATTAATAATTTTTATTACAATTTTAACTTTAAACGCAAATAGTTCAAACAGTGTAAAAATCTATACAAAACTAGATGAAGCTCCCTACTCATATATTGATAAAAACAAAAAACTAAAAGGGATTTATAGTGCTGTTTTAGAGAGTATTTTTGATAAAATGCCCCACTTTAAACTAGAGCAAGAGAAGATAGATTTTAATGTAAAAAGTAAAAAAGAGAAAAAAAAACTAAAAAAGAGGCTAGAAAAAAGAGATTTTTTAGCACTAAATGGAATCTACTATAAACCTGAAAAGTACCCCTATATAGAGAAGTACTCAGACCCTATCTTTTATGAAAATATAATACTAATTTGTAATAAAAAGACTCTAGAGAAAAAAAGAGCAGTTTTTCCAGATGACTTTAGAGATTTAAATATATCAAAAAGCAAAAATATATCTATTGATGAAAATATCACAATAAAAGATAGAGAAGTTACAAAAGAGCTGATTTTTGATTTAGCCGATAATAAGGAGCAGTGCTATATCGGTAATGATATGATTCTTTGGCAAAAGCTACATAAGTTAAAAAATAGTGATAAAAATATATCTGATAAGTTAAAATCTATTAAAAATGCGTTAACTATCTCAAGAGAGAGTGTCCATATCGGTTTCTCTAATCAAGAGAATATCTATAAAAAACATCTAATTAAAAAGATAAATTTAGCTATAAAAGTGATGACTAACTCATCGGAGATTGAAGAGATAATAGAGCAGTATACAACAGATGTATTTACAAATCAAACAGCTAAAAATATAGAGGCTATCACATACAACTGGGGTGGTAGTTATGTCTCTGATAAGTTTGATACTCTAGGACTTATTCCAGAGATTGTATCACTGGCACTAAAAGATGTCAATATTGATGTTAATTATGATTTAAAATCTTCTCAACACTCATATTTACTAACAAAATGGGAAAAAAGAGCATTTAGTTTTCCTTACTATAAAACTAAAGAGATTGAAAAATATATGACTTTTTCAAACCCTATAATGTTTTCAGAAGTTGTTCTGCTTTTTAATAAAAATAGGTTTCCAAATGGAATTAGATTTAAAGATTTTAATGACTTAAAAAACTATAAAATTGGTGGAGTAAAAGGCTATTTTTATGAAGATATTTTTAAAAAATATAATCTTAACTATACTCTAACAAGGAATTTTGAGGAGCTAATAGAGCTTTTTGTATTTGATAAAGTAGATATTATTCCATCAAATTTAAAAGTTTTTATCGATATTGTTCGTAAAAAATATCCAGATAAGCTAGAACACTTTAATTTTCATAGCAAAAAAAACTTCTCTAGCGAACCTGTCTATATAATTTTTCCAAAAAGTTTAAAATCTTCTGAAGATTTAAGAGAGGCATTTAATACAGGATTTGAAAATATTAAGAATAAAAATATTTTAAAAAAGATTTTTTTAAAGTATGGATTAAGTGGTAGTGAATATAAAACAAACATTGAAAAACTTAGCAACTTTCTTAAAAAGAGAAAAAAACCTCAAAACAATATAGATAAATTCATAGCTAAAGTTAAAAAGAGCAAAAAAGTAGAGAAAAAAGTTGTTAAAAAGAGTGTTAAAACAACAAATAAACCAGTTTATAGAGGTAAATCTGCTAAATTATATATAGAGACAGACCCTATCGATTCTAAAATTCAAATACTCAACTATAAAGGCAGATTTAAACAAGGTATAAAAATCAGAAAAGGGACATATAGAGTAGTTATATCTAAAGAGGGATATATAACATTAAATAAAAAATTAATTATTACTCAAAATGAGACAATTAGATTAAAATTTACACTAAAAAAGGATAAGTAATGTTACATCAACTAATTATAATAGCTGTATATATTTTTATTTGCTACATAATTGCCTTACTAGGAAAAAATAGAAAATTTGGTTTTTGGGGATTTCTATTTTTATCTCTCTCTTTAACTCCATTAGTTGGTTTTATTGCATTTTTAGCCTCATCAACTCCTGATAAAAAGTAAGGTAAATATGATGAAAACAGTAAAAATATTAATCCTTTTAAGCTTGATTTTTAACTCTTTGTCTGCTGGAAAAGAGGTAGATTTATATAATATGCAAATCTCAAACTATATAGGTATTGTTGCCAATAAAGTTGGTAAAAATATAATATTAAATGATGATGTAGATGGTTATATAGATTTCTCAATTCAAAAAAATTTAGAGGTAGAAGATTTATACCCTCTGCTTCTCTCTATCTTAAAAGTAAAAAACTACGCTCTATTTGAGAATGATTTAGGTCAATTAGAGATAACAGCCATCGATAAAGAGAAAGCTAAAGAGATAGCTAAACTAAAAACCGATGAAGATAAAATAGAGGATAATAAAAACTATCTACTTGTAAAAGTTATAGAGTTAAAACCTGAGCAGATTACAAAAATATCTACAAAAATATCTCACTTTGTAACAAGAGATGGTAGCTTTATTGTAGATAGAGAGAGAAATTTAATTATTATATATGACTATACAGAGCATCTAAAAACACTAGAGAGATTTATCGAATCTGCTCAAAATGAGAATGAGAGAGTAATTGAGTTTATAAACTTAAAATATGCAAAAACATCAGATGTAATCAAAAATATAGAAAAACTCTCAACTCTTTTATTAAAGGGTGAGAATATAAAGATTATTCCTGATGATATTAAAAATAGTTTAGTATTAGTCTCTTCTCGAAAAAATATCAATATCATAAAACCATACATCAAAAGATTTGATGTAGTAAATAGAGTAACAGCTAAAAAGACAAAAGTGTTTAGTTTAAAATTTTTAAATCACAAAAGAGCTTTTGAGATTTTAAATGAAATTTTTGCCAATAATAAAAATATAAAAATAACTAGCGATTCTTACTCAAACTCTATTATTGTTTTTGCTAGTGAGAAAGAGGTTAATGATATTGGTAATATTCTCTCAAATTTAGATGTACAAAAAAAGCAAGTCTATATCAAAATCAAAATTTTAGAGATAAATGAAAATAGGTGGCAAAAATTCAAAAAAAAGAATGACTTAATAACAGACCCACTCTTGAGTGGAAATGAGTTTGTTAATTTAAACTTTTTACTAACAGATAAAATTTTTAAAGAGATTCCTCTAAATAAGTTTAAGAATCTTAAAAACTTAATATCAAACAAAAATATAGAGCATCAAGAGATAAATAGCTCTAATGCAGATTTAGCTACACCTCCTCAAAACTATATGTTAGCCTCAACATTTGCACTCTTAAATTTAGCAAAAGCGTTAAATATAATATCTGAGCCAACTATTTTATCGATAAGTAATGAAGATATTTCAATAAATATCGATGAGACATCAAATAGTGCTTTTTTTAAAAATATAGGAATCGATCTGAAAATGACACCTATTGTTTTAAACAATGATAGAGTAAAGCTACAAATAGCGATAAAACTTAAAAATAGTAATAATGAAGAAGAGAAGATGGTCAAAAGAGATATAGAGACAAATGTTGTTTTAGGCAATGCAGAGAGTCTAATTATGAATGGTTTGAAAAATAACTTTAAAGAAAATAACTTTTTCGATAGTGATGATAGAGCTAACTTAATGCTTGTCTTAACACCTTATATAATAGATAAAAATATCTCTATTACAGAATTTGAAGAGAAATTAGCTAAATTAAATCGATTAGAGAATCAATATGTTCAAGACATCAAAAAACTAATCAATGCCATTCAAGAGCAGAAATAGAGCAGAGTTTTTAAACTCTGAATCTATATAAGCAATTTATCAATTACAAAACTCACAATAACTTTTAAGCTCTCCATTTTTTAAAAATTAAATCAACCTAACCAACTCTATAAAAGCCTATTTTAAACAGATTTAGAGATAATAAATTTATATTAATTAAAGAGCTATTTTTTTGTAAAAATAGAACTAACTTAGAGAGAAGTATTTAAAAGAGATACCAAATTAACATATTAAATAATTTAATAAAATGGTATAAAAAAGGTTTTCATGAAAGATATTTTGACATTAGGCAAATATTATAAAAAAAGCTTAAACAGAAGAGTTAGAAAAGTTCCTATTAGCATTAGTGGTTTTACTTGCCCAAATATTGATGGAACTGTTGCAAGAGGTGGCTGTACATACTGCTTAAATGAATCTTTTAGCCCAAATATTGCAAAAAAAGTTGCAAAAAAATTTTATCTAAATCCAAATAGAGAGAATATAGAGTTAGATAAACACTTAAAAGAGTTGACAGAGCAATTTAAAATTACAAGTAAATTCCTAAAACAAAATTATAAAACTGATAAATTTATAGTCTATTTCCAATCTTTTACAAACACTTATGCAGATATTGAGACTCTAAAAGCTCTATATACAAAAGCTCTTAGTTTTGAAAATGTAATAGGTTTAAGTATCGGAACTAGAGCTGATAGCATAGATGAGAAAACACTCGATTTACTACAAGAGCTTAATAGAGATAGTGAAATATGGGTTGAGTATGGAATTCAATCTGTCTTTGATAAGACGCTAGAGCGAATAAATAGAGCTGAGAATATAGCTCTAGTTGAGGAGATGATTAAAAAGACAAAAGAGCGAGGCATTAAAGTTTGTGGTCACTTGATTTATGGACTTCCAGATGAGAATCAAGAGATGATGCTTGAGAGCTTTAAAAAATCGATTGATTTTGGAGTAGATTCTATAAAGATTCACCCATGTTATGTTGTTAAAGATACAGCTTTAGCAAAAGAGTTAAAAGATGGTAGTTTCAAAGCAATTGATGAGAGTTTATATATAGATACAGTTGTAAAATCACTTGAGCTACTGCCAGAGAATATTATAATTCAGAGAATCACAGCAGGAATCGATGATGAGTCGCTAATTGCACCAAAGTGGTGTTTTAATAAAAACTATTTAATGAACAAAATTAAAAAAGCTCTAATAGATAAAGATATATCTATTTAAAACTCTCTCTAAAGAGCAGAGATAAAACTCTTGCTCTAAAAACTTAAAATTTTTTCTTATTCACATCATCTAAAATCGAAATAGCCATACTTTTTACCTCGATTGAAATATCACTCACTTCGCTTGAGATTTGAGCATTATCTCTTGTAGCTCTATCAATTTCAGCTAACGCCATATTTATTTGTGAAATTCCAGAGCTTTGCTCATTAATAGTTGCTCCAATCTCCACAATCGATTGACTTAAAATATTTACATTTGCATTAATTTCAGAGAGTGATTTTTGTGTTCGCTCTGCTAACTGTCTAACTTCATCAGCAACAACAGCAAATCCTCGTCCATGCTCTCCAGCTCTTGCTGCTTCGATTGCAGCGTTAAGAGCTAGTAGATTTGTCTGCTCTGCAATATCACTAATAATCTCAACAACAGATTTTATATTTGAAGATTGAGTTACAACATCTTGAGTCTTTAAAGAGGTCTCCTCTACCGATTGAGATATATTATCCATCGCTGTGGCAGTCTCTTCTATACTTGAAGATTGTTGCATTGTGGAGCTACTTAATACCTCCATTTTACTCTGTAAAACTTCTGATTTTTTAAGTAACTCTTTTGAGCTATTTGATGAGAGTTTTAGCATTGAGATAATAGCTTCTCGAAGCTCATTCATATTTGTAACAAAAGTATCAAAATCACCATTTTTCTCAATTTTTGGCATAATCAACTCTTGAGTATAGTCGTAATGAGTATAGTCATACAATCGATTATTTACAAAAACAAAATTATCCTTTGTCGCTCTTAACATATCATTTACATTATCTTTAAAGTTATTTAGAGCTTGATTCTCTGTTTTGTTCTCTATATGTTGTGCATACCAGCCATTAGCCACTCTACTCATTAAGACTTTTGCCTCCTCTATCAACTCTTTATCTTGCTCTATTATCTTTTTTGTCTTTAAAATATTTTTATTAACTACTTTTGCCATCTCTCCTATCTCATCATCTCTCTCTTGCAAAATAGTAGTCTCATCGCTCTCTTTATTTAAATATTTAAAAAAGTCCATCAAAGAGGCTTGAAAAGAGTTAATTAAACTTGTAATATTTTTAGGAATAAGAAAACCTAAAACCATAACCATCAAAATAATAATTATCGAAACAATTAGAGATATTTGCATAATATTTTTATTGAGGCTAGATACTTTTGGGCCTATTTTATCTTGATCCTCTTTTATTGATAACTTTACATCTTCAGCCAATTTTGCAATGTTTGAACCAATCTTATTTAATTTATTACTGATAATTTCATTTCTATCTTTAATAATTTGAAAAATACTCTCAACACCATTTTGATACTTCCCAATTAAAGAGATAGCCTCTCTTAACTGCTCTTTTCTTTCTCTATTTTGAATCTCTCTGTTTATAATATTTAACTCAAGCTCCAAATCATTAAACTCTTTATGTACTCTATCTGCGTCGTTTTGTGAGTTTGAGATTAAAAATTTTGTTGTATAGAGCCTTGCTAAGAGCAAAATTCTAATACCCTTTGCTGTCTCTAGTGAAGCTTTTAAATCATTATCATCTTTGGCACTCTCCATAACTGAAGTTAGAAGTTGCTCTATCTTTTTACCACTACTATTTAGACTATCTACTATCTCATTTCTTCTATTCATAAAATCGATAACTTTGTAAAAATTATCTCTATATATAACTATATCATCAGCTATTTTTTTTACAAAAGGAGTTCTAGTTGGTTTCTGTATCTCTTCCAAAGCTGTTTTAATAAAACCGTTAGTTTTATCATAATAGAGATTAAACTCTTCAATATCTTTTTGAGATACTGTTTTTAAGTAATCTTTTACATTCATTCTAACCATAAGCATATTTGCTTGAACTCTACCTGCTAATACACTATCTCTCGCCATTTCTCTATATTTCGTGAATCCATTTGAGGATTCATTAATACTAAAAATACTATAAAATGATAAAAATGCGACTAAAAAAGCGATTGCAATAAATGCTATTATTAACTTTGCTTTGATACTTAAATTTTTCAACTTAACTCCTTTTATGCTAATCTATACTATTACTATATTATAATTATAATATTAGAAAATTTAATATATCTATATATTAAAATATAAAGATAGATTTGTTACTTAATGGTAAAAAATAGTTTCTTTTTCGAATATCAAATTTAATATCAAGGCTATATATTTTGAAAACTAAAGAGTTAGATTTAACAATCTCAATTACACTTTTTCAACTCATCTCACACTTTTTTATAATTATCTTATCATTTCTACTTTTTAAAAACTTCTCTTTAACAAATGAGAATTTTTTTGCGATAGCTTTAGTTTTACTATTTATATCTATTTTTTTAAGTTTTACTCTAACAAATATTGCACTTAAACCCTATTTTGATAAAAATAGATTCTTAGATAAACTACTTAAAAACACTCTACACGAGCTAAATGTTCCAATTGCAACAATCGATGCAAATCTAAATCTATTAAAACGAAAAGAGTTAAATGAGAAAAAATTAATTAGATTGAGTAGAATCAGCTTAGCTAGTAAAAAATTATTAAAACTTTATAGTGAGCTTGATTATTTTATAAAAAAAGAGATAAACAGAGTTGAGAGTGAAACTTTTAACCTGAAAGAGCTTCTGCTTCAAGAGTTAGAGTATTTTCAAGATATAAAAAGAGATATAACTTTTAAAATAGATACTCAAGATTTAAAAGTAATTGCAAATAGAAGTGGTTTTGCAAAAGTGATAAATAATTTAATCTCAAATGCTATTAAATATAATAGAAAAGATGGATTTGTAAAAATAGAGTTATCTGATAATTTATTAACTATAGAAGATAGTGGAATAGGATTAGAGAGTGATGAAATTTTTAAAATCTTTGATAGATACTACCAAAGTGATAACTCAAATTCAGGTTATGGAATAGGACTAAATATTGTAAAAAGCTTTTGTGATGAGTATAAAATCGATATAAAAATAGTCTCTAAAAAAGATAAAGGAAGCAAATTTATTCTCGATTTAGAGACAATAACTCAAAAAAAATTATAATAAAGCCCTCTTAAAGTTATCTATTTAAATTAAAAAATCTCACTTTTAAAAACTATTTAATAAAGAGTAACTCCTCTTTTATCTCTTTTTAAATATTAAAAATATAATATAGGGGGGTATACTATAAAAAAGGAGTTATATTGGGTTGTAAAAGTGAAAAACAGAAATTAATTAATAGAATCAATAGAATCTATGGTCAAGTAAATGGCTTAAAAATAAAGCTAAATGAAGAAAATCATGAATTAGAAGATGATTTATTTGAGGTGATTAGACAATTAGCATCTATAAAAGGGGCTATTAACTCTATGATGAACTCATATTTAGAGCATTATGTGAAAGAGCATTTGATTGATAGCATAAAAAACTGTGACAAAATTGATGCTGATATAAAGATAGATACTCTACTTGAGACTATAAAAACATTTGGAAAATAGAGGAGTAGGTATGAAAAATTGTATTTTTGGCTATCATGAACATAAACCCATAGAGCAAACAAAGTCTCACAGTTGTAACCATTCACATGAGCATAACCATGAACATACACACGAACACAGAGGAGGAGATAAAAAAGTTTTAAAATTAGCATTTATAATAACTTTTATTACAATGTTTATTGAATTTACTGTAGGTTTTATGGCAAACTCTCTAGCTCTTATCTCAGATGCTATACATATGTTTACACACTCATTTGCTCTAATTATAAGCCTTGTTGCAATTATTATAGCTTCTAAAAAAGCTCCTTTAGAGAAAACTTTTGGATATTATCGAATCGAAGTTTTAGCAGCTTTTGTAAATGGCTTAACAATTCTTTTATCAATTTTTTGGATTCTATATGAAGCAATTGAGAGATTTTTTAACCCTTTAGAGATAGATATAACACAGAGTTTAGTAGTTGCTACTTTAGGATTAATTGTAAATATAATAACAGGCATTATTTTAATGCAAGGTGATAGAGAAAATATTAATTTAAAATCAGCATTTTTACATATGTTAACAGATGCAATCTCATCAGTAGCTATTATTATAGGATTGATAGTGATTTACTATACAAATTTGTATATTATAGACACTCTTTTAGCTTTAATAGTATCTGTCGTAATTGGGAAGTGGTCTTATGGATTACTTAGAGATTCAATAAATACTCTACTTGAGAGTTCACCTGTAAATATCAATAAATTAAAAGCTGATATTGAGAGTAGTTTTGATGATATTATAGATATACATGATATTCATATTTGGGAAGTTACCCACAAAATGTTTAACTTAACAGCTCATGTAAAAATAAAAAATAGTAGTTTAAATCAGTATCAAAATATAATAAATGAGATAAATAAAAAGTTAGTAGATAGTTATCATATAAATCACTCAACACTTCAATTAGAGTGGGATATAATTAAAAATTAAAAGAGAAAAAGATAGGAAAAAAGCCTATCTTTTTGATTAAGAGTTTCTCGATTTAATAATCTCTGTAGAGATATTTTTAGGAACCTCTTCGTAATGGTCAAATTCCATAGAGTAACTAGCTCTACCTTGAGTTTGACTTCTAAGGTCAGTTGAGTAACCAAACATTTCAGATAATGGAACAAAAGCATTAACAATTTTAACACCTGATCTATCGTCCATAGAGTTTACTTGTCCTCTTCTTCTGTTTAAATCACCAATAACATCACCCATATACTCTTCTGGAGTCTCAACTTCAACTTTCATTACAGGCTCTAAAATACAAGGATTAGCTTGTTTAGCACCCTCTTTGAAAGCCATTGAAGCAGCTAATTTAAATGCCATTTCGTTAGAATCAACATCATGGTATGAACCATCATATAGAGTAACTTGCATATCTTCAATTTTATAACCAGCTAAAACACCGTTTTGCATAGCTTCTTGAACACCTTTGTCAACTGCAGGAATAAATTCTCTAGGAACTACCCCACCTTTAATAGCATCAACAAATTTATATCCACTACCAGCTTCTTGTGGCTCAATCTTAATAAATACATGACCATATTGACCTCTACCACCAGATTGTTTAGCATATTTATACTCTTGCTCAACAGTATCTTTGATAGTCTCTCTATAAGCAACTTGTGGTTGACCAACTTCTGCCTCAACTTTAAACTCTCTCATCATTCTATCAACTAGAATTTCAAGGTGAAGCTCACCCATACCAGAGATAATAGTTTGACCAGATTCTTCATCAGTTTTTACTTGGAAAGATGGATCTTCCTCAGCTAGTTTACCAAGAGCGATACCCATTTTTTCTTGATCAGCTTTAGTTTTAGGCTCAACTGCAACAGAGATAACTGGGTCTGGGAACTCCATTCTTTCTAAAATAACATTTGAGTTTTCACTAGCAAGAGTATCACCCGTTAAAGTATTTTTAAGACCAACTACAGCCCCAATTTCACCAGCGTAAAGCTCTTTAATCTCTTCTCTTTTGTTAGCGTGCATTTTAAGAAGTCTTCCAACTCTCTCTTTTTTGCCTTTTGTAGTATTTTTTACATATGAACCACTAGATAAAATACCTCTATAGATTCTTGTAAAAGTTAACTGCCCAACAAATGGATCTGTCATAACTTTAAATGCAAGTCCTGCTAAATCGCCATCGTCAGTTGAACTAACAGATACTTCCTCTTCAGTGTCACCATCAACACCTTTCATAGCAGCAACTTCAACTGGTGACGGAAGGTACTCAACAACAGCATCAAGTAGAGTCTGTACACCTTTATTTTTAAAAGCAGTACCACAAAGCATAGGAACGATACTCATATCTAAACAACCTGTTTTGATACCAGTTTTAATCTCATCATTTGAAAGCTCACCCTCAGCAAAGTATTTTTCCATTAAATCTTCACTAGTCTCAGCTACTGCTTCCATTAGTTTTTCTCTATACTCATCAGCTCTCTCTTGAAGTTCAGCTGGAATATCTTTCACTTCATAATTTGAACCCATTGCAGCATCATCAGCCCAAACGATAGCTTTCATTTGAATTAAATCGATAACACCTTTGAAGTTCTCTTCTGCTCCAATTGGAATCTGAATAGGAACTGGATTAGCTTTTAATCTATCTCTAACTTGTCCCTCAACAGCATAAAAATCTGACCCTGTTCTATCCATTTTATTAACAAAAACAAATCTAGGAACACCATATTTATTAGCTTGTCTCCAAACAGTTTCAGATTGTGGTTGAACTCCACCAACAGCACAAAATACAACAACAGCACCATCTAGTACTCTCATACTTCTCTCAACTTCAATAGTAAAGTCAACATGCCCTGGTGTATCAATAATATTAATTTGGTTATTTTTCCAAAAACAAGTAGTAGCAGCTGAAGTAATTGTAATACCTCTCTCTTGCTCTTGCTCCATCCAATCCATTGTAGCTGCACCATCGTGTACTTCACCAATTTTATGTGAAACACCAGTGTAGTATAGGATTCTCTCTGTTGTAGTTGTTTTTCCTGCATCAATATGAGCAGCAATACCAATATTTCTAACTTTCTCTATTGGGTTCTTTCTAGCCATCAAAAATTCCTTTGACAAAAAAAGTATTTAATATAGGGGATATGAGGAAAAGGGGTGTAGGATAAAACCTACCATCTATAATGTGCAAAAGCTTTATTAGCTTCAGCCATTTTATGCGTATCTTCTTTCTTTTTAAATGTTGCACCTCTTTCGTTTGCAGCATCTAATAATTCATTTGCTAATTTATCTACCATAGTTCTCTCATTTCTTTTTCTAGAGAAATCTATAATCCATCTAATAGCTAAAGATTGTTGTCTTGCTGTTCTAACTTCAACAGGTACTTGATAAGTTGCTCCACCAACTCTTCTTGATTTTACTTCAAGCATTGGTTTTACATTCTCAAGTGCTTTATCAAAAATATCGATTCCTTTGCCTTCGCCTTTTTCATCGATTTTTCTAATAGCACCATAAAATATCTTCTCTGCAACAGCTTTTTTACCATCGAGCATGATAGTATTGATAAATTTAGTTACAACTTTGCTACCAAATACTGGATCTGGTAATATTTCTCTAACTTGAGCTCTTCTTCTTCTCATCTATATCTTCCTTAGCCTCAATTATTTTTTAGGTTTTTTAGTACCGTATTTACTTCTTGATACCATTCTATTTGTTACACCTGCTGTATCTAATGCACCCCTAATAATATGGTACTTAACACCTGGTAAATCTTTTACTCTTCCGCCTCTAATTAATACAATAGAGTGCTCTTGTAAATTGTGACCTTCACCTGGAATGTAACTAATTACTTCAAAACCACTTGTTAATCTAACTTTAGCAACTTTTCTAAGTGCAGAGTTTGGTTTTTTAGGAGTAGTCGTATAAACTCTTGTACAAACCCCTCTTCTTTGAGGACACTTAACTAATGCTGGAGATTTAGATTTTTTTATAACTTTTTTTCTCTCGTTTCTTACTAACTGATTTATTGTAGGCAAATCATTTCCTTTCAATCAATTTTATTTTATATTCATTTAAGCCTGCAAAAATAATCTCTAATTCTATTTAATAAGAGCTTTATTTTTGCTTATTTTAAGTTAAATTTAATATGTTATTCTGAAAACCTAACTTTTTTTCCTTTATAGATACCAGTTCCAGATGGAATTGTTCTACCTAGAATAACATTTTCTTTTAAATCCTCTAAGTAATCAACCTTAGCAGCGATTGCAGCTTCAGTTAATACTTTTGTAGTCTCTTGGAATGATGCAGCTGAGATAATACTATCACTACCGATTGCTGCTCTTGTGATACCAAGCAGTGTTGGCTCAGCAATTGCAGGTTCTCCACCTAGAGCTAATATTTTACTATTTTCCTCTGAAAATCTTCTTCTTGAGATTAAATCACCAACAATAAATTTAGTATTTCCACTATCTACAATTTTAACTTGTCTTAACATTTGAGATAGAATTACTTCAATATGTTTATCAGAGATATTAACCCCTTGTTTTCGATAAACTTGTTGAACTTCACTAACGATATAGTAATGAAGTGCTTTCTCGCCTAAAATTCTTAAAATATCATGACTTGAAACTACACCATCAGTTAATCTCTCACCAGCGTGAACAAACTCACCCTCTCTAACTAAAACTCTCTTGTTTTTATCAACTATATAATCAGATGTCTGACCTAGATTAGTTGTAATTACAATTCTCTCTTTTCCTCTTAAAGGTTTTCCAAATCCAATAACACCATCCATCTCTGCAATAAGAGCAGGTGATTTTGGTTTTCTAGCTTCAAAAAGTTCACTAACTCTAGGAAGACCCCCTGTAATATCTCTCGATTTTGTAACAGCTTTTGGAGTTTTTGCTAAAATATCAGCCTCTGTCGTATCAGCACCATCTTTAACAAAGATAGCAGATTTTGGATCAAGAGAGTATTTTAAAAGCTCATCATCTTCTGTTGCAATTAAAATAGCTGGTTTGTATCCACTTGGGAAATACTCATTAATAACTAATCTAGTTTGACCTGTAAACTCATCAGTTTGCTCAGTTGCAGTAATACCTGAGACAATATCTTCAAACTGAATAACACCTGATCTCTCAGCAATTACAGGATTTGAGTATGGATCCCACTCAGCAATTACAATATGCTCATCACTTTTTGGTTTTGCTAATAGAGTATTTGTATCTACTTTAGCATCATCATCTGTCTCGATAATACTACCTCTAGCGATATAGTGTCTAATTGCTTCTCTATCATTCTCATCAGCAATAACAGCAAAAAGCCCTTTCTCTTTAACTTCATAACCATTTTTAATATCATGGTTTCTCTCTAAATAATCACCCTTAAGCTCATAATACTTAACAAATCCATTTGAACTTGCTTTAATATTTTGAGTAATAGGGTCTCCATCTTTTACACGAAGCTCAGAACCATAAGGAATCCTGTTTGGAACATTCCAACCATCTTTAATAATTTCAACTATCGATTCGTTTGCATCAATTTTATCACCATTTTTAAATGGCATAAATAGTTTTCCTTCGATTTTACCTCTAACACCTGCTAACTCATTTGGTTTTGCAACATCACCTTTTCTAAGTGAATATCTCTCTATATCTCCATTTGAATTTTCAACTGATAGAATAACTTCATCATAGATAGTCTCAATTTTTAATTTTCCATCAAATGGTGCTTTAATTTTAGGCTCAACTACAAGCATACCAGCATTTCTTCTGTTTGCTACTAATCTCTTATTATCTTTAGATGTATAAGTTTTTAGGTTGTAGTATCTAATAAAACCCTCTTTTACAGCAACAATCTGTCTCTCTTCTTGAGTAGAACCAGCAATACCACCTGTATGGAAAGTTCTAAGTGTAAGCTGAGTTCCAGGCTCACCAATACTCTGTGCAGCTAAAATTCCTAGAGCTTCCCCTGGTTTTACAATATCACCTTCACCGAGATTCAATCCATAACACTTAGCACAAGCACCCTGTTTTGCTTTACAAGTTATAGGAGTTCTAATCACAACAGATTTAATACCAGTATCTTTGATATTTTTAGCAAACTCCTCTGTTAACATTGTGCCTTCAGTGTATAAAATCTCATTTGTAAGAGGATCAATTACATCTTCAGCAATAACTCTACCAATAACTCTATCTTCTAATGATTCAATTAGCTCACCACCAACTGTAATATCATTAATTTCGATTCCCTCATGAGTTCCACAATCTTGCATAGTTACTCTAACATTTTGTGCAACATCAATCAGTTTTCTAGTTAAATATCCAGCATTTGCCGTCTTAAGTGCTGTATCGGCTAAACCTTTTCTAGCACCATGCGTAGAGATAAAGTACTCAAGTACATTTAGACCCTCTTTAAAGTTTGCAATAATAGGAGTTTCAATAATAGAACCATCTGGTTTTGCCATAAGCCCCCTCATACCTGCTAACTGTCTAATCTGTGCTGCACTACCTCTAGCACCAGAATCAGCCATCATATAGATAGAGTTAAAGCCCTCTTTATCTGTTTCGATTAAATCCATCATCTCTTTAGCAACTTGAGCATTTGTATCTTGCCAAACATCAATAATTTTATTATATCTCTCTTGCTCAGTTAAAAGACCAGCTTGATACTGCTTAGAAATCTCTTTTACTTTTGATTTAGCATCAAAAATATAGCTAGACTTACTCTCAGGTACAATAATATCTGCAGCTGAGATTGATACACCAGCTTTAGTTGCATATTTGAAACCTAAATCTTTTAAGCTATCTAAGAATCCAGCAGTTATCTCTAATCCACCTTTTGAATCTTTATAGATGTAATCAATTAAAATACCTACATCTTTTTTCTTAAGAATCTTATTCCAAAGTGAAGTTGGTACAAAATCTGGTAAGATAGATTTAACAATTAATCTTCCAACTGTTGTATGGATAACCCTACCATCTACTAGCGTTTTAATATCAGCGTGTAAATCAACTGCATCATTCTCTAGTGCAATCATAACTTCATCGATATTTGCAAAGATTTTATGCGAACCTTTTACTCCATCTTTTTGTAGTGATAGGTAATAGATTCCAAGAACCATATCTTGCGATGGTACAGCAACAGCTTTACCACTTGCTGGAAGTAAAATATTCATAGAACTAAGCATTAAAAGTTTACACTCTGTAATAGCCTCTTGCGATAGTGGAATATGTACAGCCATCTGGTCACCATCGAAATCGGCATTAAATGCAGAACATACAAGTGGGTGAAGCTGGATAGCTTTTCCATCAATTAGCGTTGGGTGAAATGCTTGAATTGATAGTTTATGAAGAGTTGGAGCTCTATTTAACATAATAGGGTAATCTTCAACTACCTCTTGCAGACACTCCCAAACTTCATTAGATTTTGATTCAATAAGTTTTTTAGCTGATTTCAGAGTTGTTGCATAACCCTTCTCTTCAAGTTTTGCTAAAAGGTGTGGTTTAAATAGCTCAAGTGCCATTGTTTTAGGCAATCCACACTGATCCATTCTAAGGTTTGGTCCAACAACAATAACACTTCTTCCAGAGAAATCAACCCTCTTTCCAAGTAAGTTTTGTCTAAATCTTCCCTGTTTACCTTTGATAATCTCACTAAGTGATTTAAGTGGTCTTTTATTAGCACCTTTTACAGCATTTGAGTTTCTACCATTATCAAAAAGAGCATCAACACTCTCTTGTAACATTCTCATCTCATTTCTAATAATAATCTCAGGTGCATCAAGCTCGATTAATCTCTTTAGTCTCTGATTTCTATTAATTACTCTTCTATATAAATCATTTACATCTGATACTGCAAATTTACCACCATCTAGTGCAACAAGAGGTCTAAGATCTGGCGGAAGAACAGGAAGAATCGTAAGCATCATCCACTCTGGTCTATTGCCTGAGTTTAAAAATGCCTCTACAACTTTTAATCTTTTAATAATTGTCTTTTTCTTAGCTTCGGAGTTTGTATTTTTGATAGCCTCTTTAAGCTCATAAAAAATCTCTGCTAAATCAAGTTCTGCTAAAAGCTCTCTTACGACTAACCCACCCATTTTTGCTTCAAAACCAGTATCATCAAATCTCTGTTTTAAACTCTGATACTGCTCTTCATTTAAAACATCATACTTCTCTACTTTTTTACTACACTCATAATCGTAATAAGCTTCACCTGCCTCTTTTACGATATAAGCTTCATAATATAAAACTCTCTCTAAATCTTTCATCTTAACGCCAAGTAGCGTACCGATTCTACTTGGAAGTGAGCTAACATACCAGATATGAGCTACTGGAGTTACAAGCTCGATATGTCCCATTCTATTTCTTCTAACCTTGCTTGTAGTGACCTCTACTCCACACTTCTCACAAACAACGCCTTTATATCGCATCTTTTTATATTTTCCACAAAGACACTCATAATCTCTAACAGGTCCAAAAATTTTAGCACAAAAAAGCCCATCTCTCTCAGGCTTTAATGTTCTATAGTTGATAGTCTCTGGCTTTTTAACTTCACCATAACTCCAACTTGATATTTTATCTGGACTTGCTAATTTTAGTTGGAACGCTTTAAAATCTCTAGGTTTTTCGTTAGCATTTTTTAAATCAATAGCTGTTAACTGATCAATTGTTTTCATTGGCATTCTCATCTTCCTCGTTATCATTATAAATATCAACATCAAGTGCTAATGATTGAAGCTCTTTTGTTAAAACAAAAAATGTTTCAGGAATACCTGTCATAGGTACATTTTCACCTCTTGTTAATGCTTTATAAGCTTTAACTCTACCCTCTACATCATCAGATTTAATTGTCAACATCTCTTTTAGAGTATTTGCAGCTCCATAGGCTTCTAATGCCCAAACTTCCATCTCTCCAAATCTCTGTCCACCAAATAGAGCTTTACCACCAACTGGCTGTTGTGTTACAAGTGAGTATGGTCCTGTACTTCTAGCATGAACTTTCTCATCAACTAAATGGTGCAGTTTTAACATATACATATATCCAACTGTAACTCTCTCTTTGATTTTATCACCAGTTTTACCATCAAAAAGTTCTGTTTTACCATCTAAATCAAGTTTAGCTAATCTGAAAAGGTCACTAAATTCATCTTCATTTACACCCTCAAATACAGGTGTTGCAAACTTAACCCCTTTTGACCAATCTCTAGCATACTTTAAAAACTCTTCATCACTGAGCGAAGCCATAAAATCTTTAGCACCCATAAGTTTAGCAACATCAGCAATTTCAGCCATTTTAGCTCTAAGCTCTGTTATAAACTCTGCTTTTTTCTCTTCAAAAGTAGCCTCTATCTCACGCCCAAGCTCTTTACCTAGCATTCCTAAGTGAATCTCTAAAATCTGCCCAATATTCATTCTAGAAGGAACCCCTAGAGGATTTAGAACAATATCAACACTTCTACCATCTTTTAGATATGGCATATCAACTTCAGGAACAATAGTTGAAACAATACCTTTGTTACCATGTCTACCAGCCATCTTATCACCAACTTTGATTTTTCTCTTAGTTGCGATATAGACTTTTACAAGTTTAACAACTCCACTTGGCAGAATATCATCTTTCTCTAAGATAGATAGTTTCTCTTCATGCTCCTCTTTAAGTTTAGCTTTTTCGCTTAAAAAGTGTTGTTTTGTAGTATCATATTGAAATTGAACCTCTTTGCTAAATGACTTAACAATTGAGTTTAATGCAAATCTATTTACATCTTTTAAAATCTCTTTCTCAATAAGAGTACCTTTTCCATAGTGTCTATCAGCTAACTCTAATGGCTCTTGCAGTTCAGATTTTGATAAAATAGAGACTAATCTTAAAATCTCTTCTCTATCTAACATCAATAATTTATCGTGATGCTCTTTATCTAGTCTCTCTTTCTCAGCTTGGTAAGCTTTGATTGCTCTTTTATCTTTATCATAACCCTTTTTTGTAAAGATTTTTACATCAATTACAACACCTTCCATAGATGGGCTACAATATAGAGATTTATTTACAACATGACCAGCTTTCTCACCGAAAATCGCTCTAAGTAGTCTCTCTTCTGGTGTTGGCTTTACTTCACCTTTTGGTGATACTTTTCCAACTAAAATCATTCCAGATTTAATATAAGTTCCAACTTTTACGATTCCACTCTCATCTAAGTGTAAAAGCTCTTCCTCTTTAGTATTTGGAATATCTCTTGTAATCTCTTCAACACCATGTTTAAGCTCTCTAGCTTCAATCTCTTTTTCGTAGATATGAACAGATGTAAAAGTATCCTCTTTTAACATCTTCTCAGAGATAACCATCGCATCTTCGAAGTTATACCCATTCCAAGGCATGAAAGCAACCATAGCATTCTTACCAATTGCAAGTTCACCATTATCCATATTTGGACCATCTGCAATAATTGGATACTCTATTGTTCCATCACTTTTTCGAAGAGCTTTTAACTTCTCACCCTTTTTAACAATAGGTCTCTGTCCAAAGCTTGTATTTTGATTTGTTTTAAGGTTCTTTTGAATCGGATAGTGATGGATATAAGTTCCATTTTTATTCTCACCTAAAACATAGATATTTCTAGAATCTACCTTCTCAACTTCACCGATTAAAAACTCACCCTTCTCATCAAACTCATCTTCATCAGGAACAACTTGGTTAGCTTTAATACACTCCCAAGAATCTCTTGCAACAATTTTCTCCATTCCAGTACCAACAACAGGAGCAGATGTTTTGATTAAAGGAACAGCTTGTCTTTGCATATTTGAACCCATTAAGGCTCTATTTGCATCATCGTGTTCTAAAAATGGAATTAAACTAGCAGCAACACCAATTACAATTTGAGGAGATACATCAATTAAATCAACTTTTTCTCTCTCAATTAAGATAATCTCACCATCTTTTCTAACTTCAATTAAATCCTCTTCAATTAAACCATCTTCACTCAATTTTGTACTAGATGGAGCAATAACTAAACCCTCTTCTTGAGTTGCAGTTAAATAGACAATATCATCTGTTACTTGATTACTAGCCACTTTTTTATAAGGTGCTTCAATAAATCCAAGCGAGTTTACTTTTGAAAAAGTTGACAGTGTATTAATCAGACCAATATTTTGACCCTCTGGAGTCTCAATTGGACAAATTCTACCGTAGTGAGTTGGATGAACATCTCTAACTTCAAATCCAGCTCTCTCTTTAACAAGACCACCCTCACCTAGAGCAGACAATCTTCTCTTGTGAGTAATCTCAGATAGAGGATTTGTCTGATCCATAAATTGCGATAGTTGACCACCAGTAAAAAACTCTAAAACTGTATTTGTAATCATTTTAGAATTGATTAAATCATGAGGCATAAGCTCCTCTAGTGAACCACTAATCGTTGAGAGTTTATCACGAATCGCTTTTTGCATCTTCACTAAACCTGTGTGAAGCTCATTTGCTAAAAGCTCCCCAATTGCTCTAATTCTTCTATTTCCTAGATGGTCTCTATCATCGATTCTACCTTGACCATTTTTTACTTTAATTAGATAAGTTACTGTTCTTACAACATCTTCGTGAGTTAAAACAGTTACATACTCAGGCACTTCTAAACCTAACTTGTGGTTCATTTTCATTCTACCAACTTTAGTTAAGTCATATCTCTCAGGGTCAAAAAATAGCTGTTTTACAAACTCTTTGGCAGCATCTTTTGTAACAGGCTCACCAGGTCTCATAACTTTATAGACTCTAATAGAGGCTAAATCATTCTCATTCTCTATATTTTCAGTCTGTTTTAAAAGCTTAAGTGACTCTTCATCATTTTTAAATGAGTTAATAATAGATTTATCAACACCACTTGCCAAATCATTTGCAATATCAAACTCACTAACACCAAGCTCTATTAACTTTTTAAGTTTATTCTCATCAAGCTCTGTCAAAGTATCAAATAGAACTTCACCAGTTTGCTCATCAATAATAGGGTTGGCTAAATATCTCTCAACTAAAAACTCAACTGGATACTCTATCCAATCGATTCCCTCATCAAGCAATTTTTTAGCTTTTTTCTGACTTAATCTCTTTCCAGCTTGTAAAATTAAGTTAGAGTTTTCATCTTTTAAATCAAAATCTAATCTACCAGAGAAATCATCAGGATTAAATCTCATTAAAAATTTATTATTATCAGCTTTTATATTAATGATTGGATAGAATAGTTTTAAAATATCAGATTTAGAATATCCTAGAGCTCTAAAGAGAATCGTTACAGGAATCTTTCTTCTTTTATTAATTCTAACATAGAGTGTATCTTTTGCATCATATTCAAAATAGAGCCATGAACCTCTATCTGGAATAATTTGAGCAGTATAGATAAGTTTATTAGAAGTAGTAGCTGACTCTTCTTCTTTAAAAATTACACCTGGACTTCTGTGAAGCTGATTTACAACAACTCTTTCGATTCCATTTATAATAAATGATGTTCTATCAGTCATTAAAGGGATTTCACGAATATATATCTGTTGCTCTTTTTGGTCTTTGAAACCTATTTTTTCACCAGTTTTTTCATCAAGTTCCCAAAGAATCAATCTCACTTTTATTTTAACAGGAACAGAGAATGTAAGACCTCTCTCCATTGATTCACGAACAGAGTATTTCGGCTTACCATATTCACAACCTAAATACTCAAGCGTCAATCTGCTTTGATTATCATGAATAGGAAATACCGATCTAAAAACTTTTTCAATACCACTATCTACTCTATCTTCGCTATCTAGCATTAAAAAATTTTCATAACTACTTCGTTGAAGTTGCAATAAATTTGGGATTGATATATTTTGAGGAATCTTAGCGAAGTCAACTCTTAATCTATTTCCAGATTTTAGACTATTTAACATATAAACTACCTCGTAAGTACGATTTTATTAAAGAGAAAAAAGAAGTAAACTTTAAGTATAAAAAGAGAGAGTGCATCTCTCTTTTAAAAATAATATAATTATTATACAATAAAAAATGAAAAAAAGAAATTATTTAATTTCTACACTAGCACCAGCTGCTTCAAGTTTAGCTTTAAACTCTTCAGCCTCTTCTTTAGAAACAGCCTCTTTTAATGTATTAGGAACACTCTCAACTGCAGCTTTAGCTTCTTTTAAGCCAAGACCAGTGATTTCTCTAACAGCTTTAATAGCGTTAATTTTCTTAGCTCCAGCAGCTGTTAAAACAACGTCAAATTCAGTTTTTTCTTCAGCAGCAGCACCGCCAGCAGCACCAGCAGCACCAGCAACAACAGTTGGTTGTGCAGAAACACCAAATTTTTCTTCAAATTCTTTTACTAATTCTGAAAGTTCAAGTACACTTAAATTTGAGATATACTCTAATACGTCTTCTTTTGTGATTGCCATATCCCTACTCCTTAAAATTATTCTTCTTCTTTTTTAGATTTAAGATTATCAAGTCCTGTAACAAAGTTTCTAATAGGTGCTGTCCAAACAGATAGAAGCATACCAATAAGCTCATCTCTCGATGGTAATTTAGATAACGCTTCAAGTTTGCTAGTATCACAAACTTCACCTTCAACAAAACCTGCTTTTACAGTAAAAATTTTATTATCATCAGCAAATTTCTGTGCAACTTTTGCAACAGATATTTGATCTGCTCCCCAAATTAAAAGATTTGTATCTTTTAAATCAAGACCTTCAGCACCAACACTCTTAAGTGCGATAGATGCTAACTTATTTTTAACTACTCTAACTTTTAACTCACTATCTCTAGCACTGTTTCTTAGAGTTTCTAACTCAGCAACTGTTAGACCTTTGTAGTCGCAAATTGCAACTGCTTCAGATTCTTTAAACTCACCAGTTAAAAAATCTATTAATTCAGCTTTTTGTGCTCTAGTCAAAGTTATCTCTCCTTCTTTACTGAAAAACTTCAAATAGGATTTATTAGATACCTATTATCTTCAGTTCCCTTAAGGTTTAACTATTTAATATCCATTAAAGCTTGAGAATCAAGTTTTACAGATGGACTCATTGTAAGCGATAGTGCAGAACTTAAAATATATTTACCTTTTGCACTTGATGGCTTTTGTTTATTAATAATTTTCATAAAATCATTAATATTTTCAATAAGTTTATCCGCATCAAAACTAGATTTTCCAAGAGCGGCATGAATATTACCTTTTTTGTCAACTCTAAAGTTAACTTGCCCTGCCTTAGCATTTCCTACTGCTTTTGTAACATCCATAGAAACAGTACCTGTTTTTGGATTTGGCATAAGACCTTTTGGTCCTAATATTCTACCAATTCTACCAACAAGCCCCATCATATCTGGAGTTGCAATTGCAATATCAAAATCAATATTACCAGCTTGGATAGACTCAACTAAATCTTCCGCACCAACAATATCTGCACCAGCTGCTTTTGCTTCATCAGCTTTAATACCTTTAGCAAATACTGCTACTTTAACATTTTTACCAGTTCCGTTTGGAAGTACAACAGCACCTCTTACCATCTGGTCAGCATGTCTTGGATCAACACCCAATCTTAAAGATATCTCTACTGACTCGTCAAATTTTACAGATTTTAAATCTTTTACTAAAGTAACAGCCTCTTCTAAGCCATATAGTTTTTCACTATCTACTTTTTCAACTAATGATTTAAATCTTTTTGATAATTTTTTTCCCATCTACTACCCTTTACTCTACGATCTCAACGCCCATACTTCTAGCGCTTCCCATAATCGTGTTTGCAGCAGCTTCAGTCTCTTTTGTATTTAAATCTTGAATTTTCATCTCAACGATTTTAGCTACTTGTGCTTTAGTTAATTTACCAACTTTATTCTTTAATGGATTATCACTACCCTTTTTTAACCCTGCTTCTTTTTTAATTAAATCAGATACAGGAGGTTGTTTAGTAATAAAAGTAAAACTCTTATCTGTATAAACAGTAATAACAACAGGAATATTGAATCCCATCATATCTTTTGTTTTTTCATTAAAAGCTTTACAAAATTCCATAATATTAACTCCTCTTTGACCAAGAGCAGGCCCAACAGGAGGAGATGGATTTGCTTTACCGGCAGGTATTTGCAACTTAAGTTGCCCAGCTACTTTCTTTGCCATAGTTCTCTTCCCCTATTTATGTTAATTTTACTTTTTGTTTTCAACAGTTAAACTATCTTTTCAACCTGAGAATAAAGTATTTCAACAGGTGTACTTCTACCAAAAATAGATACATTTAGTTTGAGTTTTCCATGTTCTAAATCATACTCTTCAACAACACCTGTAAAATTTGCGAAAGGACCCTCAGTAATCCTTATCATCTCACCAGGCTCAAAAGATATTTTTGGTTTTGGAGCTTCTTTTTTCGATGCTTTTTCTAATATTAACTGAATATCAGTATCATTAAGAGGTGTAGGTTTTTTAGCTTCACCAATAAATCTTCCTACTTTTGGAAGTGATTGGATTTTATGCCAAAGATCTGTATCTAAATCTAAATTTGCAAATGCATAACCTGGATATAGACTTCTCTCAACAATTTTCTTTTTACCGTTTTTAACTTCGATTAAGTTCTCTGTTGGAACTATTACTTCACCTAATTTATCCTCTATTTGAAGCTCTGAAACTAAGTTTTCTATAGCTTTTTTAACGCTAAGTTCACTTCCAGAGTATGTTTGAATGGCATACCATTTATGTGACATGCTACTCCTAACCTACAATAGATGACAAAATAAAAGACATAGTTGCATCAACTAATGCTAAAAATAGGCTAATTACAGTAACAACTAAAAAAACAGCAAAAAATGCACTTCTAACTTGCTCTTTTGTTGGAAATATAACTTTAAATAACTCTTCTTTTGAATGATTAAAATAAGTTATAAGTTTTTCCATGCTTGATTTCCTTAAAGTGGCAGGCCAGGAGGGACTCGAACCCCCAGCACTCGGATTTGGAGTCCGATGCTCTACCATTGGAGCTACTGGCCTAAAATATTTTTAAGAGGAGAAGAAGCTTTACAGCTTCATCTCTTTATGATTAGTATGCTCTTTACAGAACTTGCAATATTTTTTTAAAGCAAGTTTTTCTGTTTGTGTCTTTTTATTTTTAGTTGTGTGGTAATTTCTTCTCTTACACTTTTCACAACCTAAATGTATAATATCTCTCATTATATCTCCAAAAATTATTCAAAAATCTTAGACACAACTCCAGCACCAACTGTTCTACCACCTTCTCTAATAGCAAATCTAGTACCCTCTTCCATAGCAATTGGGTTGATTAACTCAGCAGTAATTTTTACATTATCACCTGGCATAACCATCTCAGTACCCTCAGGTAGTGTGATTGAACCAGTAACATCAGTTGTTCTTACATAAAATTGTGGTCTATATCCGTTAAAAAATGGTGTATGTCTACCACCCTCTTCTTTAGTTAAAACATAAATTTCTGCTTCAAATTTTGTATGAGGAGTGATTGAGTTTGGTTTACAAAGTACCATACCTCTTTCAACATCTTCTTTCTTAAGACCTCTTACAAGAATACCACAGTTATCTCCAGCTTCACCAATATCCATCTCTTTTCTAAACATTTCGATACCAGTTACAGTAGTAGTTTGTGTGTCTCTAATACCAACTACTTGAATCTCTTCAGCTAGTTTAACACAACCTCTCTCAACTCTACCAGTAACAACAGTACCTCTACCTGAAATAGAGAAAACATCTTCAATTGGCATTAAGAAATCTTTATCATTATCTCTCTCTGGTGTAGGAATATAACCATCTACTTCATCCATAAGAGCAATAATTTTTTCTCCCCACTCACCAACATTACCCTCTTTAGCTTCTTCTAAAGCTCTAAGAGCAGAACCAGCTACGATAGGAGTATCATCACCTGGGAAATCATATTGGCTTAAAAGTTCTCTAACTTCCATTTCAACTAACTCTAAAAGCTCTTCATCATCAACCATATCTTGCTTGTTTAAGAAAACAACAATATAAGGAACACCAACTTGTCTAGCTAGTAGAATATGCTCTCTAGTTTGTGGCATAGGCCCATCAGCAGCTGAACAAACTAAAATAGCACCATCCATTTGAGCAGCACCAGTAATCATGTTTTTAACATAATCAGCATGCCCTGGACAATCTACGTGAGCGTAGTGTCTAGTTTCAGTTTCATACTCAATATGAGCAGTTGCAATTGTAATCCCTCTTTCTCTCTCTTCTGGTGCATTATCAATTTGATCGTAATCTTGAAGCTCTGCTTGACCTTTTGTAGCAAGAACAGCTGAGATAGCAGCAGTTAAAGTAGTTTTACCATGATCAACGTGTCCAATCGTACCTACATTTACGTGTGGCTTAGTTTTTACAAACTTTTCTTTTGCCATTGTTTCCTCCGTTTAGGTTTTAAATTCTCTTATTTTGAATAATTTAAGTAAATAGCTCAATGGGGCCCATAAGCGGGATTGAACCGCCGGCCTCTTCCTTACCAAGAAAGTGCTCTGCCACTGAGCTATATGGGCATACTATTATAACACTTCTTTATTATTAATAAATAACAAAAAGCTGTTTTTTTAAACTGAAATTTGGTAAATAGAAATAATTTAATTTTTGATTTTTTAATATATTAAGAGCTTATGAAGTAAATAAATACAGTTCAACCAGCTCCCAGTTTATCATTTTAAATGGAGCGGGAAACCGGGCTCGAACCGGCGACCCTCAGCTTGGAAGGCTGATGCTCTAGCCAACTGAGCTATTCCCGCATATGGTGGTGGGAGGAGGATTTGAACCTCCGAAGGCATAGCCAGCAGATTTACAGTCTGCCCTCGTTGACCGCTTGAGTATCCCACCGAAATTGTTACTGGTACAAACACTGATATTAACATACGAAAAAGAAAAACAAAAATTAAATGGAGCTGGTAAAGGGACTTGAACCCCCGACCTGCTGATTACAAATCAGCTGCTCTAGCCAACTGAGCTACACCAGCGTAAAGTTGCTTTTCTCTGTTTGTTTTGTTAATGTGGGTGGAATTATAATAGAGTTTTGTATAAATGTCAAGCCTTTTTTGAAAAAATCTATAATTTTTTTAAATTTTTATCAAAAAGAGCTTTTGCCTCTGGATTCAATCTCTTCTTACGCTCCATATCTACGGCTTTTAAATCAACTTTATAATTTAGAGCTATTGTTGATTTTTTTTTAGAGAAGTTACACTCATATATATATAAATCATTTTCATAAATAGATAATCTTACATTTGTTGCAATAGAGTATGTTGTAATGAGTGATTTTTTTTTCATTTTTTCTCTTATTAATGAAAAATATTCAAAACTCCAAAGAGTTGGATTCTTTAAAGAGGAGAATGCATCTTGATAAATAATATCAAACTTAATATCTAACTTCTTAATAAACTCTCTAGCATCTCTATTGCCTACAAAGATATTAAAATTTTTATAACTAGCTTCTAAATTATCTGATATTGATTCAATAACTTTTTTATAACTATCAAATTCTGATGGATAATGAAAATTTTTAAGTGATTTTATAAGTTCTAAATCCAACTCGGGCGAGTAGATATTTATCTTTTTATCTTTAAATAGAGAGTTTCTTTCTATATAATAGATTGTGGCTAGAGTATTGTAACCAAGTCCAAAGCAAATATCTAAAATATTTATCTCATTATCTTCTGTCTCTAAATATCTAAAAGCTACCTCTACATGTTTTTTAAGTGATTCATTTAAAGCACCATCACTTATACTGTGATAATGCTCATCAAACTCTTTTGAGTAGAGTGTATTTGTTCCATCATCTGTCTTTACAAAATTCAAAACTTACCCTCTAGCCCACATATACATCTTTTTTGCATTTATAATATAAAAATCATCTAATATATCAATATCATTTACAGCTACAAAACTTTTTTTCTCTATCTGCTCTTTAAGCTCCCAGACATCAAAATCTTTTGTTTTATCCAATAAAATTATCAAATCAGCAGAGTTTTCCAATGCTTGATAAGATAACTCTAATAAATCTATATCAAAAATATTATAAATTACGATATATTCAAACGAGCGAGGTTCAACTTTTATATCTCCTTTGATATATTTATCAAAATTAAACTGTTTTAAATCGCCTCCACACTCTTTAATTTTTTCAGAAATTTTAGAAGATAACTCCCTATTAATGTCCCCTAACTCTAATATTTGCATATTTGGATAGAAATTTATCATATCTAAAAAGAGTTTTAAGCCTCTCATCTCTTACCTTTATTATTATATTTTTTATATAATATATCCAAATAAAAAATCTATTTCAAATTCTATATCCCTTTTAATAAGGAAAACTATTATGTTAAATGATATTTTAAATATACTTACTTTTATCTCGGTATTAATACTTACTCTATTTACAGTTAAGTTATATATTGACTTTAGAAAAATTAAAAAATCGATATACAAAAACAACTCAAATACAAACACTATAAAAAAAGTTGTAAAAGATGTGCAAAAAACAGTTGAGATAGCAAAAGATATAAACACTTTTGAATCTGAAAAGAGTCACTTTATAAGAGAGAGAGATGAGTTCAACTCATATCACAGACAGATGAAGAGTGATATTGAGTATGAATCTAATAGATTGGAGCTTGAGAGAAAAAAGATAGAGGAATCAAGCAAAGAGATTATTAAGTTTGAAAATGAAAAAAATGAGTTTGACAAACAGAAACGAAAATTTGAATCTGACTTTATGAAATTTTCAAATGAGTTTCAACAGCGAGAGCTAAAAATAGAGAGTGAAAAATCTAAATTGAAAGAGCAGAAGCAGAAATTAGAAGATGAGTTTCTAAAAACTAGTGAAGAGCTTATGCGAGAGGAGTCAAAACTTGAAAATGAGAGATATAAACTAAAAAGAGAGAGAGAATCACTAGAGAAAAATACAGAAAACTTTATGAGACTCAAAAAATACCTAGAGACTCTAGAGCGAAAAGTTGATAAAGAGAGACAAAAACTAAAAGAATCAAATAAATTAGTAAAAACTCCTTACGAAATATTGGGAGTTGATAAAATGGCAATGAAGAGTGAAATAAAACTAGCATATAGACACTTAATGTCAAAATATCACCCCGATAAAGTCCACCACTTAGGTGATGATATCAAAAAACTAGCAGATGATAAAACAAATGAAATAATGAGTGCTTATCAAAAATTAATGGATAATTTTACTAGATAAATAGCCTATATTAATAATTCATTAATTTTCAATTGATAAATCATTAAAAATCATATTTTATACTTTCACTGTTCGCAAAAACAAGGAGTTTTAAAAGAAGCTTCTCATTTTTGTCTCCACTTTTTTTTAACTCTTAAATAGAGAAAAAAGTCTGAACAGTAGTTTTAAAAATAATTAATAGATATTTAATAATAAATATTTAAAATTTACATAAATATGTGATAGAGAACCTATTTAAATATAAATCTAATGCAGGAGGTGTTAATATAAAAATAAAATTAAAGAATTTCTCGATAGCTTTTTAAAGGATTGATGTGATTAAGGTTTTAATGATAGAAGATGATACTGAATTAGCAGAGATTTTGGTAACTTACTTAAAAAAATTTAATATAGATGTGACAAATTATGAAGACCCTTTTTTAGGATTAAGTGCCCTTGAGATTGATAAGTATGATTTAGTAATTTTAGATTTATCGCTTCCAGCTTTAGATGGGCTTGAAGTGTGTAGTAAGATAAGAGAGAAACATGATATTCCAATTATCATTTCTTCCGCTAGAAGTGATACGACAGATAAAGTAATAGCCTTAAAACTCGGTGCTGATGATTATCTACCGAAGCCTTATGATCCAATTGAGCTTGAAGCTCGTATAAAAAGCGTTCTTAGAAGATATAGCAAACCAAACGAAAGAAAAGAGAATACTTTTAGAGTTGATGAGAACTCTATGGATATTTTTCAAAATGACAAAAACCTAAAACTAACACAAGCAGAATATGAAATCTTAGCCTTTTTTATAAAAAGAGAGGGGTATGTCCTCTCAAGAGAAGATATAATTGATAATGTAAAGGCTCTGCAAGATGAGAGCAGTAGCCTAACCGTTTTGATAAATAGAATTAGAAACAAGATAGAAAATGACCCTAAAAACCCTAAATACATAGAGACAGTTCGCGGAATTGGATATAAATTTAAGCAATGAAAAAAAATTCAATTTTTGTAAACATCTCACTCATTTTTTTTATCTCCTTTATTAGTCTCCTAATTCTTTTTTTCATCCTTTTCCGATTAAATGAAAATATATTTATTCACAGCCTAGAGAAACACTATGAGCCAATTGTAAAGATGATAATCTACTCAACTAGAAACAGAATACCTAGCCAGATTCTCTTTGATAATTTAAATAGAATGAATCTAAATATAGTAAAAGAGCAGAACCAAAAAGAGGCAATTATCAATAAAGAGAATGTTGTCTACTTTAGACAGATTGCAAATAAAACATTTATAACAACATATAAACACAAAGATAAATTTTATGTCCAAGTAATTACATATAAATTTAATATTCTCCTAGAGAGTGATGAGAAAGAGAGCAAAACTGCAATCTATCTACTCTTGGCTTTTTTTGTAGTCCTTTTAATCAACTTTTTCACCTACACAGCAATTATCAAAAAACTGCTTCCTCTAAAGACTCTTAGAAATGAGATTAAAAAGTTTGGCGAGGGTAATTTAGAGATAGATTGTAAAACTGATAAAGATGATGAAATATCTATCGTTGCAAATGAGTTTGACAACGCTGTTAGCAAAATTAAAACTCTAAAAGAGGCTAGAAATATATTTATTAGAAATATTATGCACGAGCTAAAGACTCCAATCACAAAAGGAAAACTGCTTTTAGCTTTAGTAGATGACAAAACACACAAATGCAAATTAAACCAAGTATTTATTAGATTAGAATCTCTTATTAACGAGTTTGCCTCAATTGAAAAAGTGATGGTAAATAAAGATTTAGAGCGAAAAAACTATCTTTTAATTGATATTTTAGACAATGCAATTGATTTGTTAATGCTCGATTCACTTGAGATTGAACATAACTTAAAATGCGAAAAGGTAAATATTAACTACAAACTATATAGCATCGCCATCAAAAATATATTAGATAATGCCGTAAAATACTCAAAAGATAGCAGATTGAAAATTGAGCTAAACTCAAATAAGATAGAGTTTAAAACTTTTGGAGAGAAGCTAAAAAAAGATTTCGATTCTTACCTTGAGCCATTCTCAAAGGGTGAGGATTCAAATAGCTTTGGATTAGGGCTTTATATAATAAACCATATCCTAAAAGCTCACGAGCAGAATCTCAATTATAGGTATGAAAATGGTTATAATATCTTTATCTTTGAAGATGTTGAGATTTTGAAGAAGTAATAATAATATTAAATTAAATTAAATCTTTATAAACTTTTTAACTCTAATTCAAGTATATTAATACTTACTCAATTACGATTTTAAGTAAGATTTAATAAAAATGGCTTGATTTTAGTCATATTTATGTGCATCAATAGCTAAAATAATACTAATTTCTTATTTTTTTATTAGAACTGTAATAGAGTAATTAATACTCAATTACGATTTTAAGTAATATTTAATAAAAATGGCTTGATTTTAGTTATATTTATGTGTATCAATAGCTAAAATAATACTAATTTCTTATTTTTTCATTAGAACTGTAATAGAGTAGTATATTAAAATACAATATAATTAAAATTACAATAAGGAGAATTTATGCCTAGAGGAACGCCAACATCAAATACAGCAAAACCTATTTTAGTAGAGGATTTATGTAATAAGATTGGAGCTAACTTCCATAAAGTTTTTAATCCTGACAATGGAACTATTACTAAAGAATTATTACAAGAAGTATGTAGGTATTTAAGATTAAATAGTAATCTTTCAAAATCAGAAAGTGCAAGAAAAATATGTTTGAACTTAGATTTACAATGCGATAATATAGATTTTAACCCTGAGGATGGAACTATTTCTGCTGGATTTATTGAAAAAATACTTGATAAGATATAAACTTTTAGCAATTGATAAAATGAATATTACACAAAACTTATTTAAAAACTTTTATATCATGGTAGTATTATCAAACTATATTAGTATCTTAACTAATACATAATATTTAATCAAATAAAAATGAATAAAAAAATAAAAGTTTTAGATTTATTCGCTGGAGTTGGTGGACTTAGTTACGGTTTTGCTCACGATAATAATTTTGAAATAGTAGCGTCAAATGAAATTTTATCTGATATGGCTAAAGCCTACTCACTAAATCACCCAACAGTAAAAATGTACAATTGTGATATTAAAGATTTTGGAATTAAAAACCTTACTAATGATTTAAAAATTAAAAAAGGCGATATAGATTTAGTGATTGGAGGTCCTCCTTGTCAAGCATTTTCAACTGTTGGAAAAAGGTTAATTGATGACCCAAGAGGTAGATTATTTCAAGAGTATTATAGAGTTTTAAAAGAGTTAGAACCTAAAGTTTTTCTGTTTGAGAATGTCAAAGGACTTCTATCAATGCAAAAAGGTGAATTACTAAAAACTATCTTATCTCTTTTTGAATCATTAGGTTATAAAATTCAATATAAAATTTTAAATTCAGCAGATTATGGAGTTCCACAAATTAGAGAGAGAGTAATAATTATTGGAACAAAATTGAAAAAAAATTTTATTTATCCTAAAAAAACTCACTCAAATGAGGTTAATCTATTTGATAATGAATTGAAGCCATATTTAACTCTATCAGAAGCTATTAGCGACTTACCTTTTATAAAAAGCAATGAAGAGAGTTTTGAATATAAAAGTAAACCAAAAAATGATTTTCAAAAACTAATGAGAAAAGATGAGCCTATAAAATTAATGGAGCATAATTCACCAAATAATAATGAGAAATTAGTAAAACTTATGGAGTGTTTGCCTGATGGAGGTACACCTGAAGATGCTCCAAAAGAGTTAAGACCAAAAAGTGGTTTTAAAAATACATACTCTAGGTTATGGTGGAATAGACCATCACCTACAATTACAAGAAATTTAAGTACACCATCATCATCAAGATGTATTCATCCTAAAGCACCAAGACCTCTAACAACAAGAGAAGGAGCTAGAATACAATGTTTTCCTGATAATTATATTTTTTATGGTTCAAGAAGCTCTAAAAATCTACAAATTGGTAATGCTGTTCCAACTTTTTTATCAATAGCTTTAAAAGATTCAATTAGAGAACATTTCAAAGATATAGTAAAATCCGTTTAAAATGCAACTTATCTCTCAATTCTGAACTTGATTTAAAATCTATAAATTAAAAATTAGACCCTGAATCAAGTTCAGGGTGACGAAGTAGGATTTATTTTTAAAGTTGCAATTTGTATTAACTCTACTATAAATAATATTTTATCTTTGAAGATGTGGAGATTTTGAAGAAATAGTTATTTACATTTAAACTTTGGATTTTCACTTGTACCTATAACTTCAAGAGAAAACTCACCTTTATTTACTTTTTCTATAAACTCTTTAGTAAAAGGGATTCTTATTCCAAAATCAATATTATTCCAAAGTTTATCATCATTAAATATTTCTTGTATAGTTTTCTCCCCACTAAACTTATTACTTAAATTTTTTTTTATTTGTTCAAAAATAGTTTTTGCATGTTTATCAAAATCTCTTTTAATTTCATGAAACTCTAAAACCATATTTTTCATTGCATATATCATACAAATATCTTGATATTGTCCATTCCTGTAAAGTGCAAGAATAACACTTTTAACAGACTGATAGTGTAAACCTAACTTATCTTTGAGTAGAGATTCTAATTTTTGTACACTATTTTTATTATTTTCAAATTCATCTTGAATTTCTTCAAAAACATCATATAAAGTATCTAATTCATTTTTTCCCCAATTTTTTGATAAAACTAAAGACTGAATAGGGTAATTTTCATTGTTGATAGTTTCACTTATTATTCCTATCTGAAATTTTAACTTATTAATTTCTTCTTCATAATCCATTTTAATCCTTTTTTAGAGTATATCTAAAAATATTTTATTTAAATTTTAAATTATTACAACTTCCTCTTTTAGCTCGATTCCAAAACTCTCAAAAACTCTTGTTTTAGCAAGTTCGATTAAAGATAAAGCATCTTCGTATGTAGCACTGCCTAGATTTACTAAAAAGTTGGCATGAATTTCACTAAAACTAGCTCCATTTAAGCAAAAACCTTTAAGTCCGACAGCTTCAATCAATCGTCCAGCAAAATCGTTTTGTGGATTTTTAAAACAGCTTCCAGCACTAGGCTCTTTAGGTTGGTTTGCTCTTAAATTTTTTAAGCTATAAAAAAGTTCTTCACTAAAACCCTTCTCTATTTTAAAGACAGCTTCGTATATAACCTCATCAATAGAGCTATATCTATATCCATAATCTATCTTATCCCTATCAATATAACCTTTTGCAGTCTTTAGAGCTACTAAATTATTAAATATCTCATAACTTTTAACACCAGCATTCATCTTAAGAGTTCCACCAACTCCACCGGGAAGATGTGATAAAAACTCAAATCCAGCAATACTGTTTTGTCTGCAAAAACTAAAGAGTTTTCCATTTGAGGTTTTTGCCCCTACAAATAGATGCGAATTCTCCACTTTTATATAATCAAATCTCTTAGATAAAATCGCTAAATTATTAGCCTCTGGAGAGATTAGTAGATTACTTGCATTTCCTACGATTCTAAAATCACTATAATCGCCTATCTCATCTATTATAAAAACCTCTCTTTTTGAGCCGATTTTAATAGTTGAGTATTTTGAAAAATCGATAATCCTAGTCAAAAGATAAACTCAGGAATCATATTAAATACTTTTGTTGTAAACTCTATCATTATATTCATCATCCAAGGCATAGTAACAATAATAACAATAACAACCAATATAATTTTAGGAATAAAGCTAAGTGTCATCTCATTTATCTGTGTAGTTGCTTGAAAGATACTAATAGCTAAACCCGCTATCAATCCAGCTAAAAGCGTTGGAAGTGCTAAATAAAGAGCCGTCTTAAATGTCTCTATACCAAGTGCAATCAATTTTGCCTCTTCCAATTTAATCCTTTTTTTACTCTATTATACAATTTAGAAACAATTAAGTATTTTAATTTGTATAAAAAAGGTATAAAATATATCAAAAAGAGTTACTTATGACATTAACAGAAAAGATAGAGGATTTAATCCTTACAAACAGTGAACCATTTGAAATATCAAAAGCTTTTAGAGAATCTATAAAAGAGTATTTAAACTCTTTAGATGCTATTTTTGAGAAGAATCAGGGAAAAGATTTTTTAGTTAAACATACAAAAGCGATAGATAACTTTATAGAACTTATCTATAAATATTCACTTCGTGTAAATTTTGAAAACTTCGCCCCTATGACAAACTCGATTCCAATAACTTTGGTTGCACTTGGCAGTTACGGCAGAGAGCAACTCTGTGTCTACTCTGATATTGATTTGATGATAGTCTATAAAGATATAAAGGGTTTTAATACAAAAGAGATAATAGAGAAGATTCTCTACACTATTTGGGATAGTAATCTAAAACTAGGTCATAGAGTGCATGAAGTTGAAGAGCTTGAAGAGGTTGCAAAAACTGATATTACAATCAAAACAGCTCTTATCGAATCGAGATTTATCTGTGGTTCAAAATTTCTCTGGTTTGAAGTTGAGAATAAATTAAATAAAATTAGAAGATTTCAACAGAAAGATTTTGTTATTGAAAAGCTCTATGAGTTAGATAATAGGCGTAAAAAATACCCTATCTCGATGGAACCATTTATGAAAGATGGTGATGGAAGCTTAAGAGATGCAAACACTATCTACTGGATTGTCAATGCTATTCAAAATATTCACTCTCTAAAGGAGTTAACACCTGATATTATTAATGAAAATGACCATAGAGATTATAGAATTGCACTTGAGTTTATCTTTAGAATCAGAAGTGCTTTACATTTAGTAGCAAAAAAGAAACAAGATAGATTAATTTTAGAGTATATTGTAGATGTTGCAAAAAAACTCGGTTTTAAAGATACAAAAACAACAAAAGCAGAGACTATTTTAGTTACAAAAACTCTACAATCTATCTGGACTATTAGCATTTTAACCGAGCTTTTTATCGATAAAGTGACAAAAACAACGCTTTTTGATAGAGAAAACATTAAAAAGCTAAAACAATCAAGAGTTGCAAAGGGTCTCTTTATAGTAGATGATACTGTTATAACATCGATTCAAAACTTAACAATAAATAGAACTTTAGAGGCTATTTTAAGTCTTCCCGATAAAAAATTAAAATTTGATAGCTCTTTTATAAATTTGGTTAGAAACTCAAGTAGAATCAAAAATGAGAAAACAAAAATTTTAATGAAAAAGATTTTTCAGAGAAATTATCTACACGATATTATTTTTACATTTTTCAAAGCTCAAATATTAGACTTTTTAGTCCCTCCTATCAAAAAGATTCTATTTTTGGCTCAATTTGATGGTTACCATAAATATCCTGTTGATATTCACTCTATAAATTCACTGCTCTATTTAGAAAATATTGAAGATGAGTTTATAAAAACTCTATTTAATAACTTAAGCAGTAGCGAAAAGACTCTTCTTCGACTGGTCACATTTCTACACGATAGTGGAAAGGGTAGAGTATCAGACCACTCACTAGTAGGTGAGAGACTCTTTAAAACTTATGCTAAAAAACTACACTTTAACGATGAAGAGATTGAGCTAGGCTCAAAACTTATAAAACACCATATTTTGATGACAAAAACAGCCTATCATGAGGATATTTATAATGAGAGAGTGATTTTATCTTTCATATCAAGACTAAAAAGCAAAAAAGTTTTAGATATGCTCTATGTCTTGACTTATGCCGATGTAAATGCCGTAAGTGATGATATTTATTCAAACTTTGAAAGCTCACTTTTGAGAAACCTCTATAATAACTCTATCGAAGTTTTAGATAAAGATAAATTGATACTAGAGAGTGCTAGGCGAGTTAAGAGAGAGGAGAGTCTAAAAAAATATAGCGAGTTTAATAATCTATCAAGAGTGCTAAAGCGAAAAATATTGAATATAGATTCAAACCTATTTTTTCTAAAATACTCAAAAGAGGAGGTTGTAAGACTCTCAAAACTAGCCTATGAAGTTCAACACTTCTCTACAAAGATAGAAAACAGTAAAAATTTAATTATTCATATCATTAAAACAGATGATTTAAATCTGGGTTATCTCTTAGGAAAACTCTCAAATTTAGATTTAGCTAGTATGGATGTTTTTAATCTATTTGATGGAAGAAAATATTTTAGAATAGAGTTTCATGAGCGAATCGAAGAGATGGAGATAGCATTTACAAAAGAGATAATAGAGAACTCTTTTGATATGAGAAAAAGTATAAAGATACAAAAGCCAATAATAGGAAAAGATGAGTTGAAACTAGATTTAGACTACTCAAAAACCTATGCAAAGATTCAGATAAATACGCTAAATCAGAGAGGTTTAGTCGCTTATGTGGCTAGAGTTTTTGATGAGTATAAGATAAATATCACAACAGCTAAAATTTTAACAATAAAAAATCGTGCTAGAGATATGTTTTTGATAGAGAAATATCCAGAGTTTTTAAAATCAAAAGAGGAGTTAATCGCTAAATTACTCAAAAAAGAGGCTTAAGAGGCACACCCATCATACATTAAAAGCTCTCCTCTTTTGAGCTTTTCAATATTTGTCAGAGACTTTTTTATATAAAATCGCTTCTCTTCATATGAGAGATTCTTATCTGTTTTTAAAATCTGTATATCTTTTGTATATATTCTTATCAAAAGATAGTTAATACTCTTTTGAAGCTCTATCTCATTACAGATATGAATCGTCTCATTTAATAAAATAGCTCGAAGTTCTGGCTCATCTAATCGCTCCTCTTTTATCGATTCTATCTCTTGCATATATTTATCAAAAATAAGCTTCTCATCACATCTATCTAAAATTACATCTAAGAGGTGAGGTTTTATAAGTAGAGTTTTTAAAATAGTAAGCTCGGCAATATCACTATTTGAGAGTTTTTGAGAATCTACTTGATTATTTGTAGGCTTACTTTCACTCTTTAGATAGAGAGTCTTCTCCTCTTTAAACTTTATCAGTGAAATATCAATAGTTAAAAGTGAAGCTAAAAAACCTTTATATTCACTCTTTACAACACTTGAGAGAGGTTTTAAAAATTCTAATGATTTTTGCAGTGCTTGATTTTTTTGAAAAGGGTTATTTAAATCAAACTCTTTTGCAATCTCTTCTAAAATAAACTCTATAAAAGCTTTTGGGTTTTTAAGTAGTTTCTCTACCTCTTTCTCTTTAGAATCGGCAACTAAATCGGCTGGGTCGGCTCCATCTCTAAAGAGTACAACTCCACCATCAAACTTTCCAGCTAAGAGATAACTCGCTTTAAGTGCTGCATTTACCCCTGCATTATCTCCATCAAAAGCTAAAATAACTTTAGATTTTAATCGATTTAATAGAGGAATATGCTCAAGTGTCAAAGCTGTTCCCAAAGTGGCAACCACATTAGTAAATCCAGCTTGATTTAACATAATTACATCTAAATACCCCTCTGTAATAACCACTTCATTCTGTTTATATATATCTTTTTTAGCTAAGTGAAAGCCATATAGAAGTGAAGATTTATTAAAAATAGCACTTTGAGGAGAGTTTATATATTTAGCTGGGTGGTTGGAGATAGTTCGCCCACCAAAACCGATAACAGCTCCGGCGTTTGAATAAATTGGGAATGTGATTCTATTTATAAATCTAGCGTAAAAATCTCTATCTTTAGCCACAACTCCAGAATCTAAAGCATCATTTAAATCTATCTCATGTTTTTTTAAATAATTTATACTCTCAAACGATTGTGGAGCAAAACCTATCTCAAATTTCTCTATTGTAGATTCGTAAATTCCTCTATTTTTAAGATAAGTTAGAGCCTCTATATTTTTCACAAGCTCTTTTTTATAGAATTTATTTAAAAGATTTATCGGTTTTAATAAATCTTTTTTGACTATATTACTATTATTAGAATCGTAACTTAACTCAAAATTGTAAATCGATGCAATCTTCTCAATCGCCTCTTGAAAATTTATATTATCCAAATCCATTACAAATTTAATCGCATCTCCACCAGCACCACAACCAAAACAGTGATACATTCCTCTTTGCTCATTTACAACAAAACTAGGAGTCTTCTCATCATGAAATGGACAACAAGCTTTATAGTTACTTCCATTTTTTTTAAGTTCAACATAACTCTCAACAATTTCGACAATATCAATAATATTTTTTAAGCTATCTATTGAATCTTTAGAAATCATATCTTTTTTTCTTATCTCTTTTTTGCATTTGTGCTTTTTTTATGTTATTATCTCTATATAAATATCCTTCGGGACCACCCATCTATATGATGGGGTTAACTAAAACTGATTTTTATATCTAACTTTTAAATCTTCAAAACTATCTTTATCTATTGTACCAATTTTATTTAAAAGCCGTTTGCTATCTAAAGTTTTAACTTGTGATAAAAGTGCTATATTTTCAACTCTATCTCTTCTATTTTTTAAAAAACTAAATTTAAAATAGTAAATACCCTCTTTTATTTGAGTAGATAGTGGAATTGCCACAAATATAGATTTATTAAATTTTTTTAAAACAATAACAGGTCTTATAAAAGAATCACCTCTACCATTTTGTTCAAAACCTATATTTTTACCAAAATGTGTATAAAAAATATCTCTCTCTTTAAAACTTCTAAAGTTCTTATCTCTATTAACTATTTTTTTAACACTACTCCACTTATCAAAATCACTATCCAAAAGTTAATCCTTTTTTTTGTATTATTTCAGCACTTAATTTCTATACAAAGGCTCACAAATGACTCTATTTGGCTACTCAAATACTACTAAAGCCATCGCCAAAAAAGTAAAAAACTGTAAATTTTATGATGATAAATTTAAAACACCAACAGTTGATGAATCTGGATTTGAGATTTACCCTATGGAGTGTTACACTCCGCAGTGTTTCGAATCTGAAATTATAACACCTGGTATTCCTTTTTTTCATAAAACAATATCAAAAGCTAAAAATTTAATGAGTGATTTAGACTATTTTGCACAAAAATTACCCTATTCTATCTGGATAAGTGGTACAAATGGTAAAACCACTACAACAAAAATGACACAGCACCTACTAAAAGATAAAAATGCAATCTATGGTGGAAATGTTGGAATCGCCCTAGCTGATATGGATTTTTCAAAAAATATTTTTATTCTTGAGGTTAGTTCGTTTACACTTCACTATACAAATATTGCAAAACCAAATATATATATTCTACTTCCAATCTCACCAGACCATATCAGTTGGCACCAAAGTTTTGAAAATTATGAAGAGGCGAAATTAAAACCCATTAAAACTCTACAAGAGGGTGAGATTGCAATAATTCCCAAAAAATATGAAAATATCGAAACGGCTGGTTTTAAAATCTGTTATGAAAATAGCAGTGATTTAATAGAGTATTTCAATTTTGATAGAGAAAAAATCGATTTTAAAGAGCCTTTTTTACTCGATTCTATTTTAGCATTAGCTGTTAGTAAAATCCTATTTGATGAAGTAGATTATGATTTGATAAACTCTTTTGAGCTAGAGCCTCACAAGATAGAGAAATTTAGAGATAAAAAAGGTAGACTCTGGATTGATGATAGCAAAGCTACAAACACAGATGCCTCAATTCAAGCACTAAAAAACTATACAGATGAGAAACTCTTTTTAATTTTAGGTGGTGATGATAAAGGAGCTGACATTAAACCTCTATTTGAGATAATAAAAAATTTAAATATAGAGATTTTTGCAATCGGCTCAAATATGGAAAAAATATATAACTTATCAAATAGATTTGATTTAAAATGTTACAAAAGTGAGAATTTAAAAAATGCAGTTGAATCGATAGATAAAAAACACAACCTAGAATCTATTGCTATTTTATCTCCCGCTTCAGCTAGTTTGGATCAATTTAGCTCATATATAGATAGGGGTGAGAAATTTAAAAAAGAGGTATTTAGTTTAAGGTAGTTTAAAGCTACCTCTCTGTATAATTTCACCACTTCAAAAACGAACGGCTAGATAGCTCAGTCGGTAGAGCAGAGGACTGAAAATCCTCGTGTCGGGGGTTCAATTCCCTCTCTAGCCACCACTTATTAAATACCCATAAACACACATTATAACAATCAAACAGTTTGAATTTACAATCTAACAACCAATCCAACCAATAGACTATTAAAAGAATAATACTCATAGTACAAAATTAAAAACTCAATTAATATTAGAGATATTAAAGGGTGATATAGCAAAAACCATATAAACTGCAATATTATGAGTTTAATCACAATATTAAGTCATACCCGTACTTGATACGGGTATCCATCTTTTTTAATATAAGATAGATTACCCAATCAAGTTGGGTAATGACAAATACTTT
>Ga0193959_1000031_pt1 | contig 64595 bp, 74 predicted proteins | sample FB_2_MG_FD_140333 | JGI IMG/M metagenome (GOLD analysis project Ga0193959, IMG submission 140333) | Microbial mat bacterial communities from the Broadkill River, Lewes, Delaware, United States - FB_2_MG | ecosystem: Environmental > Aquatic > Freshwater > River > Microbial mats | place: USA... | reverse complement strand
ATAACAACACCCCATTAAAGACTCTCAATCTGTAGCCCCATCACCATTACGATGGGGAATAACTTTTAAATATTCACCCATGGCTAGTCTATCCTGCTTTGATAATTGACGAGTATTGTTAATTACCTCAGACATTAAACCACCTGCTACATCATAATCCGGTGTAAACCCCGTCGACAAATAATCCGCAATATCTTCGGCGCTCCATGTGGCTAAACCAGCCTGGTGTGACGTAATATTCGGTGCACTTAGCGCTTGCTTACCTCCCTGTCCATTAATGTCAGCTGAACCTGCTAACCACTGATCCGTTTCAGTAGCACCGGCTCTATTTCTTGGCGAGTGGCACTCACCACAATGACCTAGCGCTTCAACTAAATATTGCCCGCGCTGTTGTTGCACTGTTGGATTAACTAACCTGAGAGCGGGATTGTTTGTTAAATAGCGCCGCTTCCATAAACCAATGCCACGGCGAATATTCCACGGAAAGTGCAACTCATGGGTAGTGTTAGTGTGACTTGACGCAGGTAAGGTATCGAGAAAAGCCTTAAGATCGATAACATCCTGTAGTGTCATACGTGTATAGGCAGTATAGGGAAATACTGGATAATAATGCTGATTATCCGGCGACAACCCCTTTAACAGTGCTGTCGCAAAATCAGCGTCTGACCAACGCCCAATACCCGCTACCTTATCGGGGCTAATATTGGGAGCCACAAACGTGCCGAATGCGGTTATAAAATGCTGGCCACCACTTAATAACGGCCGCTCGGCAAGGTTATGCTGAGTAACATCACCGTTAGGCTGCGCCGCTGGTGCCACATGACAAGAACCACAGCCAGCGACAGTAAATACCTGTTGCCCATTGGCAATATTGGCTTGTATAGCACTCACTGCCTCAGAAGTAACCCTGCCACTGGGCTGACTTAGCAGCCACAAACATGCCGCTGAAATAGCCGCAATTATAACAGCGAGCCTTACCCACGGTTTAAGAACAGACATCACCACCTTCACGTGCAAGAACACACAGTGCTCTTATTATTTAGCTGCGCGAAAGTCTTGGTGACAACCTTTACACCCCGCACCAACCTTGCCTAAACCCCCTTTGAGACTGGCTAGATCCTTACCCGCAATCGTCACAAAATGCTGTAACTCCGTAGTTAACACTTGATGGCGTTCCATCACTTTAGGGAAATTTGTCCAGATCTCAGCTAAAGCGCGAGTTTTATCGCCAAGCCCTTCATCACTCTGACTAGAACCTTGTGGCCACATACTGGCGTTATTCATGCTTGAGAGCGTCAGCAAATTTTGGGCGGCTGTTTTCGCTTTGTCAGCATGATAGGGGGTTTTCCCTTTCGCCATATTGCCAAGAACACCTAGATTAAAGGCATAGGTTTGCATATGCGCCTGGCGTGCAGTAATCGCTTTTTCCGCATCGGAGGCAATAGTATTGCTGCTAAATACAATCACAATGATAGCAATGGCACTGAAGCATCGTTTTAATAAAGTCATAACACTCTCTCGATCATTAAATGGCAATAAAGCAGCTCATTAAAGAGCTGGTGTATTTTCAGCGTAACATGTGTAAAATTGTATTTAAATTAGCTAAAAAATCACAATTATCTGTGCAAATATGCACATATCTAAAAAGGCCATAATGATGCAATGGGATGATTTACAGTACGTTTTAGCTGTTGCTGAGACAGGTTCATTTTCTGCCGCAGGGCGGGCACTCTCAGTGCATCACGCCACTGTACTAAGGCGCATTACTGCATTTGAGGCCGATTGTGGTGTGAAGGTATTTGAGCGCGGGGTAAAGGGTTACCATTTAACCCCAGAAAGCAGCCATATCCTGTCAACAGTACGCAATATAGAAGGCATGATTGAACGATTAAATCGCACAATTGCCGCTCAAGGTGAGGCATTAAATGGCCCGCTGCGTATCACTACCACCGATACACTGTGCAGCTCACTGATGGTGAAATACGCCTGTGAATTTAATCGACAATACCCCGATATACAACTGGACTTATTATCGCGCAATGATCAACAGGATTTATCCCGACGAGAAGCTGATATTGCTATTCGCATTAGCAATTCACTGTCGCCTGATTTGACGGGTACTTATGCAGGAGAGCTAAGTCATAGAGCCTATGCTGCTGCACGTTATTTAGATAAAAAAGGCACCGCTGATGATATCACCCACCACGATTGGCTAGGGGTGTCAGGGATGATACAAAAAGCGAGCTTTTCCAGCTGGATGGATAACCATATCCCAGCGCATAATATAATTTGCCGCGCGGATTCATTTGTGACATTAACCACTCTTGCAGAAGCCGCTTATGGTATTGCGATACTCCCCTGCTGCCTTGGTGATGCATCGAATCAATTAGTCAGGCTAGATACACTGACGCCTCTATTTTCTAGAGGCCTTTGGGTCGCCACTCACCCGGAGTTATTTCATTCAGTAAAAATTCAATTGGGTATTTCTTTTTTTGTTGATGCACTCAACCAAGATCGAGTACGCCTAACGGGCAACGCCGTTAAGCATTCATAAAGGGGCAGTGATAATCGCCACTGCCCTGCCTGCCAATTTGAATTAGGCACATTATCACCAAGGCATATCACAACCGCTCGATATTGATTAATACTTTCTACTCGATTAGTCGCTATAAACAACCACTTGATGGTTTTTATCACCTCGCCTTTAGCCGTATCAATATAATATTCAGATCGCGTAAAGAAAAAGGTATAAATGGCAAGGCTCATTAACAATAGTGAAAAGATCTTAATTACCACACTATCTTGCGGGAAAAAAGCAATGGCAAGAAAAAACGGAAAAATGGACAACAGCCTAGGGACGGTATTATTTTTATAGGTAGGGTTGTGTATTTTGATCCTTTTAGCCTATAGCGATTGGAATGCTTACAGTGGCCTGACAATACTGGCATCATCTAAATAAGTGAGACCACTATACTCACAAATAGTGTGGGCGAATAATACCGCTTCATTATAGTCCTGCTCGGTTTTACCAAAATATTGTAGCTGTGTATATCGCTTAGCACTCTGACCCAATAGACGCGTTGCTTGATTAAAACCAACCTCATACCCGCCCACATTATCGTGGGTATTTCTAGATTGGCACACGACTATATTCAAGATACTTGCGTAGGGAAAGACTAATCGTTTAGTCCACCAAAAATGCGTTCGCTCTTGAATGCACGCACACTCTTTATTATCAAAGTACATACGTGTACGAGCAAAAAATACCAACAAGGCCAAAAAAACGATCACTGCAAAAATGCTATATCCTACTGTTTTCGATGGTGCATTATTGAGTGTTATCACCTCTAACTGCGCCATTAACACAACTGCGGCAACCGCGCTCAAAATAAGTCCTAACAACCAACCACCTCGGCGGTTATAGATTTCCATCACACTCATCTCTATTGTTGACCTCTAGATGACTAGCATCGCTTAAGAGTGCCCAGTGTATGGGCGTATTGTTAGGCAGAGGTCCATATCAGTTTAATTGGCTATATTGGTGCTGATCAAACCTATCACTAGGGTATCAGTGTATTTTAATTAGCATAGCATACACATGCCGCACCCACCGCTCTTAGCTTATTATTAGCCACTATTAATAACGGTTTTTTAACATTTCAATAGAGCGTGGGGAGGGTGTAGTCTCGCCTACATTAACCGCTAGCCAGCCGCAGGAGGGAATAGCTATGTTAGGAAAATAGCTATGTTGGATAAAAAGCACAGTACGATAACCATGGATGAAAAGACTATTCACGAATAGCCTGCTCGATCGGTCTTAAAACCCATTAAACATCAGGCTAATTTGATCGTCGGTATTAAATGTATTTAATACCCAACGATCAGTGGGCTTATAAAAATAGAACTTCCAGCGCATCATATGCTTTTCAAATTTTTGAATGTACATCACCAGCATTAAGGATTCGCCCACTTCTTGTACATGAGAAAACTCCATACCAACGGTTTTCCCAAAGCGCTGCTCAATAGCTGGCATTTGCATACGCAAGCTATTTAATACGCCCTCAAATTCATGATCGGGAATAATAAGATAAGGCTTGGCGAGCATCAGCCCTTTCTCTACCTCACCTTTACCCACAAATTCCATCACCGACCGCGTGAGTTGTTTCGCTGCTTTTTTATTTTTTAGTGTATCGGCATGGGTAAAGTTATACCCTACTAGAGCTAATACAATTAATAGATACTTCATGACATACTCCTGTCTTATAACAAATTAACCGATAACGACCACTATTTAGTTCGCGCTATTTTTTATTCGTACTATTTTTATTCGTACTACGCCTCATCATAACCTAATGCAGGGCGTAGCCAGCGCTGCGCCGTATCCATATCCCACCCTTTGCGCGCAGCATAGTCTTCTACTTGATCGCGATTGATTTTACCGAGCCCAAAGTAGCGCGCTTCAGGGTTGGCAAAATACCAACCGCTAACAGAGGCTGCCGGATACATCGCATAGCTGTCGGTTAACTGGCTACCAATAGCCTGCTCAACATCAAGTAGATCCCACAGCGTTGCCTTTTCACTGTGCTCGGGGCACGCGGGATACCCCGGTGCCGGACGAATACCTGTGTACGATTCTTTAATCAACGCTTCATTACTGAGCTGTTCGTCGCTGGCATAACCCCAATACTGTTTGCGCACCTGTTCGTGCATTAGCTCTGCAAAGGCCTCGGCAAAACGATCGGCTAGTGCTTTAACCATAATCGCATTATAGTCATCGTGATCAGCCTCGTAGGCTACGGCTAAATCCTCTGCGCCAAAACACCCCACCGCAAATGCGCCCATATAATCAGCAACGCCTGTGCTTTTCGGGGCGACAAAGTCAGCGAGTGAGCGATACGGGCGATCAGCCGGGCGATCCACTTGCTGGCGCAAATGGTGCAGTGTGGCGATGGTATCACCTCGGGTATCATCACTATAAATAGCGGTCGAATCATTCTCAATGCCATTGGCGGGAAACAAACCAAATACCGCACGGCAGGTAAGCTGTTTGCCATCAACGATTTCTTGTAATTTTTCAAGGGCATCGCGATACAACTTACTGGCCTCTTCGCCGACAACCTCGTCGTTTAAAATCTCAGGGAATTTACCGTGTAACTCCCAAGTTTTAAAAAAAGGCGTCCAGTCGAAGCGCTCAACAATTTCAGCTAATGGGTAGTTATCGACTATTTGCGGGCCAAGCGTTGGCGGTGTAACAGCGGTGTAGTTAGCCCAGTCAATTGGTTGGGCATTAGCACGAGCATGTGCCAGTGATGCAAAGGCTTTTTTATTGCGACGCTTGGCATTTTGCGCACGCACTTTTTCATGCTCTGCGCTTATTTCTGCCTGATATTGCTCACTGCTCTCACTTAATAGGCGCGTGGCTACCGGTACTGATTTAGAGGCATCGAGTACGTGCACCACAACATGGTTGTACTCGGGCTCTATTTTAACGGCGGTATGTACTTTAGACGTAGTAGCCCCCCCAATAAGTAATGGCATGGTCATGCCCTGCTCTTGCATCATGTTGGCGACTGTGACCATTTCATCTAGCGAAGGTGTAATTAACCCAGATAACCCGATGATATCTGCATTGTGCTCACGGGCTTTCTCAAGGATGACCTCAGGTGGCACCATCACCCCCAAATCGATCACCTCATAGTTATTACACGATAAAACAACACCCACAATATTTTTACCGATATCATGTACATCGCCTTTAACAGTGGCCATTATAATAACGCCATTATTGCGGCTTTCATTACCACTGCGGCGCTTTTCTTCTTCGATATAGGGCAGCAGATAGGCAACGGCTTTTTTCATCACCCGTGCACTTTTTACTACTTGGGGTAAAAACATTTTACCCGCACCAAATAAATCACCAACGACGTTCATACCGACCATTAGTGGCCCTTCGATCACATGCAGTGGCTTATCGGCCTGCTGGCGAGCCTCTTCGGCATCGACTTCGATAAACTCCGTAATACCTTTGACAAGTGCGTGGGTAATGCGCTCTTGTAAACTGTTTTCACGCCATTTAAGTTTGTCGCTTTCTTTAACTGCCGCCCCCTGGCCTTTGACTTGCTCAGCAAAATCCACCAAGCGCTCACCGGCATCCTCACGGCGATTTAGCACTACATCTTCAACACGCTCTAACAAGTCTTTAGGGATATCATCATAGATGGTGAGCATGCCAGCATTAACAATCGCCATATCCATGCCATCGGCAATAGCATGGTATAAAAAGACGGAGTGCATAGCCTCGCGCACGGTATCGTTACCGCGAAACGAAAACGACACATTCGATAACCCACCGGAGACCTTAGCACCGGGTAGGTTTTCTTTGATCCAGCGGGTGGCGGCAAAAAAGTCGACCGCATAATTGTCGTGCTCAGGGATACCGGTCGCAATAGGGAAAATATTGGGGTCAAAAACGATATCTTCTGGCGGAAAACCAACTTGCTCCACCAAAATATCGTAAGAGCGTTTACAGATATCAATACGGCGCTGGTAGGTGTCCGCTTGACCGTCGGTATCAAATGCCATCACCACTACCGCAGCACCATAGCGGCGCACAATCTTAGCGTAGCGAATAAATTCTTCTTCGCCCTCTTTCAGAGAGATTGAATTGACAATAGCTTTGCCTTGCACACACTGCAAACCCGCCTCAATAATCTCAAACTTAGAGGAATCGATCATAAAGGGTACACGACAAATATCGGGCTCAGCAGCTAGCAAGTTGAGATAACGGCGCATCGCTGCCACGCCGTCGAGCATGGCATCATCCATATTGACATCAATAATTTGCGCGCCGTCTTCGACTTGCACACGGGCTATATCAATGGCAGCATCGTAGTCCTCTTCTTGAATAAGGCGGGCAAATTTGCGCGAACCGGTCACATTGGCTCGCTCACCCACATTGACAAACCCTGTGGTTTTATTAACCACTAAAGGTTCGAGGCCACTTAACACCATGTCCTTTATTTTCTTTGTCATACGCGTTGTTTAATCTCTTTTAGCTGGGCTATAAAATGTTACATAGTTTCGAGGTGGTGGTGTTTAAGCTGATTCAGCCAGTGCTGGCTGGCGTGGTGCGTAACGCTCAGTCAGTGTTTTCAATGCCGCAATATGCTCAGGCGTAGTGCCACAGCACCCCCCTAAAATATTGACATACCCACCTTTAGCAAAGGGCTCTACCTGTGCGGCCATTTGCTCAGGGGTCTGGTCGTATTCGCCAAATTCATTCGGCAAACCCGCGTTGGGGTGAGAAGAAATACACACATCGGCAATAGCCGATAGCCGCTTAATATACGGCAACATATCATCGGCACCGAGTGCGCAATTAAGCCCAATACTAAACAGGTTGCCATGCATCATTGACACCCAGAATGCCTCGGCTGTTTGCCCCGATAAAGTACGGCCACTGGCATCGGTGATTGTGCCTGAGACCATCGTGGGAATATCTAGGCCACGATCTTCACAGATATTCGCCACGGCAAACAAGGCCGCTTTCGCATTAAGGGTGTCAAACACGGTTTCAATCATCAGTAGATCTGCCCCGCCATCTAGCAGCCCACCGGCAGCATGGTAGTAGGCCTCTTTTAGCTGATCAAAAGTCACTAGGCGCATACCGGGGTCATTGACATCAGGCGAGAGTGAAGCCGTGCGATTAGTTGGCCCGAGTGCGCCGACCACAAAACGTGGCTGCTCGGGGGTTTTTTCACTCCAGCGATCGGCCGCGCGACGCGCGCACTGTGCGGCATGGTAATTAATATCATACACATGTGGCTCCATCGCGTAATCCGCTTGGGCAATGGTTGTTCCATTAAATGAGTTGGTGGTGGCAAAATCAGCCCCAACCTCAAAATAGGCACTGTGAATAGATTCGATGATATCTGGACGTGTAATCGCCAGTAGGTCATTATTGCCTTTCAGTGGATGGCTATGATCTTGGTAGCGGTCACCACGAAAGTCTGCCTCATCGAGGGTATGGCGCTGAATCATGGTTCCCATGGCGCCATCAAGTAACATAATGCGCTTTGCCAGTATTGCGTGCAATTGTTGCTGAGTGTGGCTATTGGCCATAGAAAAACCTTTAATTTGATAAGTCGATATTACACCCGAAGGCCGGACCGATATAGCCGTTGTGCGATGCTGTGTTATTCACCACCTCACAACCTATATCAATATTTTTCAATACAGGTTGGCATTCTACCGAAAATCACACGAGTAAGCAGCTCTTGTGTGATAAAAAGGCCGCATTTAACTCGATGCCTGCCAAAGAAAGACTGTTTAACGATGTGAAGCACCCATTACTTGTGGGCTATTGTGTGCACAAAAAGTGCCCGCCAGCGATAAATTGACAGCAAACACTATAGCGTCATACCCGAGCCCTAAGGCACAAGCCACTGGTATATACCACAAAGCTAGAATCTACATTAACTTATGGTTTTGTATTTAATATCATAAAGATAGAGGCGAAAGCTAATATTAAATAGAGAAAACTATGCCATTAACCGTACGGGTTTAATCGTAAAGCGCAATCGACACTGGGCTTTACGAGTATCGAGTAATGGGTGTGATTGCAGGCGCTTAGTGAGTGTTTGTAGATTCGTCGCACAGCGTACAAAGGCACCTATTTGGTTTTCATAGCCTGGCGTGGTTAATCGATACCCCTGCACAAACTGGTATCGCTTAGCGGCCATTATAGCGCTGCGACGAAAAGCAGCTTGGGTGTCGAAGTTAATCACCAAACTGCCCTTGGCGTGCAGATGGCGGGTTAACGCATCACACCACGAAGGGTCAACGGCAATAGCCCGCACAGGCTCACCTTCACTATGCCCGAAAAGATCGTCAATAATCAGATCAAAGGGCTCACCTCGGTAGTTAGCCAACCAAGCACTTGCCTCGGCGTGATGCAATGTAATGCCCTTGCCGCGCACCTTAAAAAAGCGCTTGGCAATCGATAAGTGGGTGCGGTTTAGCTCAACCCCATCAATAGTGGCGCCGGGGTAGAAATACTGTAACTGCTTAATCACCGCGCCACCACCTACACCCAATAACAAAATACGCCGCACTTGTGTATGGGGCATTAGGTAACTTGGCAACAACAGCAGATCCCACACAGTACCACTGACCGGGGATTTATCATTGTATTGGCTGTGAAATACCCCGTTGCTGTACAACCGGCGGCTCGCGCCATGGGTGCGCACTTGATAGCAAGTGCCCTGGATATGTTTTTCCCATAGAATAGCCATGGGCTATTTACTCTCCTATATTGTGCCAACCACGGTTGACCACGACAAATTATATACACTCACACATCGACAAATGATGCATATAGCCTTATCAACCAATACATGATTTCTACGAGGGGTGCCTGCGCTGAAGAATACCAAGGGCCCAATTGAGTTGCTGAAAACGCGCCTCGCTACCACCTCGGTCTGGGTGATGCTCCATTGCTAACTGGCGGTAGCGCTGCTTAATGCGCTGGGCATCGACTGGCGCACTCAACGACAGCACCGCTAGTGCCTGGTGGTAGTCATCATCACTGACAAGCCGCTCCCAAAAACTACTCAGTAAACCATTGACAGAGTCAGTGGTGGCCTGCTCTAGCTGTGCCCAGTCTAGATAGTATGCTCGCAGGTGCTGATCGCCGGCGTCATCATCGGGCAGATTCGCACCGGATTTAGCCATTGGGCTGCTGCGCGCTGTCAGCTCAATCGCCAGTGCACTAATGCACAACCGTTGCTGGTCGTGCTCCCAATAAAGTGCCTGCAACTGATACAGTGCATTATAAACAAGAAAGTGGCTCTTAAAGAGCACCAGCGGATCACTCGAGAGGTTTTTATCTAACCAGCCTTGTGCTTGCAATTGCTGAATCAACTCATACTCTGATAACGCTGACGGCGCCACATCAAGAATACATCGTATTGGGTCTACCAATGGGTTGTGCAATTAACACCTCGATCTCGGGGCTTGCGATCGGTATAATCGCCGCCTGTAGCTAAAATTGTCGTTAAAATATGCAATTGAATATGTACTAAAGCAATACGCTATAACAATGCGATAACTCAATGGCCGCTATACTGGCATACGGTGAGGACCTGTAAACAGTATATAACACAGACCATGATTACTATCGCAGACAGGCCCCTTTAAAGAGACAGGCCTCGCTAAATAAATTCATTTAACGAACATTTAACGAACAATTAACAAACAATGCCTAAATAATTACACTGCCAATCACCGCTAAACAATTGCGCCTACATTATTATCTTTAAACAATTAACCTTAAACAACAGGAGCTACTATGCTTTCAGTCAACGATTATTTTTCAGGCAAAGTAAAGTCTATCGCCTTTGATACCGCCACCCTGCCCGCTACCGTTGGGGTGATCAGCGAAGGGGAATATGAGTTTAACACGAGTCAACATGAAACCATGAGCATTGTCAGTGGTGAGCTTTCGGTACTATTACCCGGGCAAACTCAGTGGCAGGTATTTGCAGCTGGCAGCCAGTTTGAAGTCCCGGCCAATGCACGCTTTAGTGTTAGAAGCGGTGGCAATAGTGCTTATTTATGTACCTATGCTTAGTACCTATGCTTAACACCTATACATATTCTAAAGGCACCAAGATCCAACAGAGCCTAAGCAGAGTAGACACAGCGCCAGCGCTAACAATAGCCAGCGGTGTAAATCAGCTACGAAATTTTGTTTTAGGTGTGGCTACTAGGCAGCCGTGGCCACGGCAATGCCCACGGCTCTGAAAAATGCTGGCAAGCCTGCTGACAGGTCTCACCAATAAAGTGCTCACCTTGGGTCGGCGGGCATAGATAGCGGTAATCTTGGCCTTGATAGTGAAAACACAGCGCATAGGCATGCAAGTAAGTGCGCTCATAGATGTGCCTATCACCAAGGCACTTAGCATCATTACCACTAGCGTCATTCCCGTTAGTGCCATCTTCTTTAGAACCATCACCATAGAGAGGATCACCTGCGATGGCGGCTCCCAGACTCTTTAGTGCCACGCGAAGCTGGTGTGTTTTGCCGGTGCTAGGCCGCAGTAAGAATAACCGCTGAGCACACCCACTGATTGGCTGGCTAAAAAACTGCGTAAGTGCCGGGTTTTGCTGTTGGGTGGTTAACTTCCAAGCGCCGCGACGTGCAGGCACCATATCACCTTTAATTAAGCCCTGTTTTTTCTTAGGCTTGCGCGCACTAATTGCCACATAATACTTCTCGATCTGGCGCTGTTGAAACAATAGCGATAGCGCACGATTGGCTGCGGTTGTCTTGGCAAACAACAGCAACCCCGATGTCACCTTATCCAGCCGGTGCACTGGGTGTAGTGATGGTTGTTGTAAATCACTACGCAACTGGTGTATTAAGCCTGTATTGTGGCCCGATGTAGCCCCGTCGAGCGCACCCCAGATAACGGCTGACTGTTCTCGTGGCGGCTGTTCTAACCCCGGCTCTAACCTCTGTTCTGCTTGAGCATCGCCATGGCGATGCTCAAGTGGCTGGTGATGAACAGAAACCCCCGGGTGCTTATCGACTAGGATAAAGTCATCCTGCTCATCGATCAGGTTATACACTCGTATTGCTACTTAAACAGTGATTTAAGTTGATCCAGCTTTTGTTTTTGATCGTCAGAGAGTTTTTCGTCGATCTTTTCTTTTAGTTTTTCTTTGGCTTTGTCTTTCACTTCATCTTTAGCCAGTGCTTTTACCTGCTTTACGACACTGCGTTTTACTGTTGTTAAATAACTCTTTAGTATCGTCTCGGTCACTTGCTCAGGTGTAAGCCCAGTGGTTTTATTGCCGATATTTGCTTTTGAAAAACTCGGCAGTTCGATTGTTCGCTCGCCCCACTTTTCAGTCATAATATGAATAGAGCTATTGGCAAAGGTCAGCTTTTCGATCATCAGTTTCGTGTCGCTACCCGACTTAGCCGAATCAGCTTCACCTGAACCGCCACCAAGCGCTTTTGTGGAGCGTTTAATATTGTCGAGCATGGCCTGTATATTCGAATAGGTCAGGTCTTTTTGCTCAACCGTTACTTTAATACCATCAATGGTGACTTCGTTAAGCACAATAACTGGCTCGGCCACAGAGCGTGGTTCCACCTGTAGTGCAATAGTGCCCGCCGTTATTAAGTTCGGTGAAGAAAACCCCTCAGGATTGGCAATACGCAGTTGATTAAGCTCACCGCGCCCATCGGTTAGCTTGATATCCACATTGCCAAGCTTGACCAGTGTTTGCGTCACCTCAGGGCCTTTAGTCTCGATCACTTCTTTAACGATGTCATTGATGTTATTCAGAACAAAAACAACCAATGCGCCGACCACAAGGGCAACAACGATGATGATCCCTATAATAATTTTACCGATTTTCATGGTATACCCTTTGCCTATGTAGTAAAGATAGTGATAAATAGATGAACAATAGAAGGTTATTGTACATAGCCAGCGCTAAAGATGGCACAGATTATACGCCATAATGTGCATTACGTTCGCTCGCCATCAATAACCGCCTCAACGGCAGGTTTTGTATCGGGCGCAGGTGTCGCTTTGAGCGCATTAGTCGCCTTTTCTTGTGCTGGTATAGCCTCTGGCGCTGCCAACACCTCCTGTGGCGGCACTAATGCAGCACTGTCAACCTCAGCCTCAACACCCGCTTCACCCATCGACGATACCGGTGCACTCTTGTCCACTTGGTTAGGCAGTGCAGCATTCACCGCATCAATAGCACTTTCTAGAATTGTTTTGTTCTGTGTTGACTCACGCTTTAGAGAATCATCAACGGGGGGAGTCGCTTCAGGCTCAACAGATTTGGGTTCAATAGATTTGGGCTCCGCGCCTTGAGGCTCAACCGGTGATTGCGTAGAGCCTGCCTTGTCATCAGGCACAGTATTATCAGGCGCAACAGACGGTTTATTGTCATTCAAGCCAAAGGTTTCTTTTGCTTTGTTAAGCTCATCTTCCACTACGTTTAGCAATTGCTCCCAACCTGACACCACCACTTTATTAGTTTCGCGTAAAACACCCTTAAGGCTATTCTTTTTAACCGCCTCAAGCTCTGCTGACAATTGCCCCATTTGCAGCTCTACCGAGAGCAGTGCCTGCTGGGCTGTATCCAGTTCCGCCTGTAGTCGTGTGTTTTCTGCCTTTAACGCCGTGTTCTGCTCAATACTTTGGTACAGCACCCACCCGGTGATCACCAAAACAACAAGTAGTGCTTTTGCTATTAACGAATTTACCTTCATTCACTCTCTCCTAGACTGATATATCTGATCATTGATTCAGCAACGAATCAACAACCTGTAAAGTATATGACTTAAGTACCGTTATTACCTATCGCTACTATACTATACGGCCACCACCAATATAGGGGCCTGTGTTGGCTCACGCTATAGCGCGCAGCACCCATTAGCCAATTGTAATATAGGCGAGATTGTCACTACAAGCCGCTATTACTTCCTAATGTATTAACAGTCACCAGCCCAATAGATTGTACACGAGCGATAGGCAAACCGCGTTATAGTAATTGTGAGTGTGCCACTGGCACTGACCTTATACACTATTATTAGTGATTATTACCCGGTATGACCCATTCACAATACACACGGTATTTTATAGCCTGCCGGGGTGTTCTATTGCTATGTATACCACCATAAATAAGCTGACATATATAAGTAATAACGCACTACACTAACGCACCTACTCTACCGTTAAAACCCCACTTATCGATAGCCTGCACAGCATACTTTATACTATTTTTTACAGACCACTTCATATAATAATGTGCGCTATACACTCGCAAGTCACGCTAGAGACAGCCACAAATTTATTACATTTTAATGACTGTGCAACTCATAAAAAAAACGCAACAGTAACTTTCAATATCAGGTAAAAAATACAACGCCATTATTATCATTGGCATAATTTAAAATATAGGAACCTCTGATTAATCTCGGATAACGTCTGGCCGAAGGGCGTGGCTAAAATCCGTTTATGCGGTGTTGGACTTCCTGCTAAGGACGACACCATTAGCTGCAAAGCCCGCCTTGCCTAAACGGATTGTAGACTCACGCAGAAGTCATTCGAGATTAATCAAAGGCTCCTACAACATTGGCACTACTTAATACACTAATACTGCGGCTATGCTACAAAAAATCTATTTTTTAGCATGTAAATCTTTTCAAAAAAAATAGCACTACAACTAAAACAACGACAAAAATTTCGGCCCGTTATCAATCATTATTACTAGATACCAATTTAACCAAAAAGTAGTTGCCATCGACTCATGAAATTACTAGACTAGATTGCGCTAATAGATGTGCAGATATATTACTAACGAATGATATAGCCGCCGTTATTACACAGCGAAAATAGAAGACCCAGCAAGTAGAAAACTTAGTAAATAGAAAACTTAATAGAAACGTGAATCGATGTAACTGCACATAAACTTGCGCACTAAAAGTGGTAAACAATACGCGTAAATGCGTAATAAACCGTTAGGCACTTTGCTACTAGCCAATGGGTAATATGCGATTAACCGTGCTCAATAGGTACAACCCATATATACCCTGACTATTACCGCTTACAGCACGTTTATTCTGCATTACTGCTGCACGTTCTCTAATACACGCTCTCTAATACACTACAGCAACCATTAATTAGTTATCACAGGTACAACAATGTCAGACAAACTAAAAGGAACCGTTAAGTGGTTCAACGAAAGCAAAGGTTATGGTTTTATTTCTCGCGATAACGGTGAGGACTTATTCGTTCACTTCAGCAATATTACCGGTGATGGGTTCCGTACCTTAAAAGACGGCCAACCCGTTACCTTTACCGAAGGCACAGGCCAAAAAGGCCCACAGGCAGAGAACGTTGAGCTAGAAATAGCCTGACACGCCGCGTGAGCTAGCCGGTACGGCCTCTCCTTTTACAGCAACACTAACTAAGAGCCAACCAGTGCTTTAACGTGCCATACCGCCCCATGTTAAGCTTCGAGGCTAAACCCTAAGTTTAGCCTCGCACTTAGGCAATGCTTAAAATGCCAAGGCGATACAGCGATGTTGCCTCTGACAATAGCCATCTTGGTTGTGACTATAAATATAAGGCTATATTTATAGTTGCAGGTATGGCTATAGGCATAACTATATAGATGTGCGAATAGATGTGCCGATAGGAATGGTTACACAGTGCCTTGGGCGTTATAGCACCGCAATAGAAAAATGATTATATTTGCGCCAATCGGCGCGCTATACATACCCAAAATAACATCGACCAACCCTTTTATCGGTAAAATGACACAACTGCTGGATAAAACCGATAAATATTCAAATACCCCTTGACTCTTTCTTAGCAAACTCTAGAATACGCACCTCGAAGCGCCAGCTAAGGCAATTTGCTTAATAACGGTAAGTATCAGAAAGTCCTAGGATTTTCTGTAAAATTAAGCTAGAATGCGCGGCTCTTTTTAGGCGCGGTGGCAGAGTGGTCATGCAGCGGACTGCAACTCCGTGTACGCCGGTTCGATTCCGACCCGCGCCTCCAAAACAACAGGCTAGCCTCAGTAAGTGACCAATACTTACTCTAAAAAACTTCCCGTTTGCCCGGGTGGTGGAATTGGTAGACACAGGAGACTTAAAATCTCCCGATAGCAATATCGTGCCGGTTCAAGTCCGGCCCCGGGCACCATTCAAATAAAATGTAACCAATCACATTGGCTGCCTTTTTTTCCTAATACTTCCTAATTCTATGATTTTATTGGGTATTTTAAAATATTCTGAATTTTAGAAAACCCCATTCTTTCCTTGTTTGTCAGCATTTAGACCTTTAAATCCATTCTCAATTACCCGGATTTTACCCGAAAATTACCCGAGTAAATCCATTAAGGGAGGTTATAAATTATGGCATCATTTGAAACCCTTAAAAAGGGTCGTATTCGTGCAAGTGTATATGTAAACGGCATTAGAGACTCCAAAACTTGGCCTACGGCAAAAAAAGCAAGATCATGGGCACAAGAAAGGGAGATAGAGTTAAAAAAGCTAGAGGCAGTGATAGACGATACCCGTACATTTAAAGATTTGTTTTCACGTTATTCTGATGAGGTGTCATCAAAGAAAGATGGCGCTCACTGGGAGAAAATTCGATTGACAATGCTTATGGCAAAATATTCCACCTTTTGTGCTTTGAAGCTGGTTAAGTCTAAACGTGAGGATATTGAACATTGGATTAATAGTCGATTAGCTCAAGTAAAGCCCTCAACGGTGAACCGAGAGCTTAACCTCATTAGCCACACACTAACCTGTGCTAGACGGTGGCGCTGGATGTCTCATAATCCTATGGAAGATTTAAAACGCCCTAAAAACCCACCTGCTCGCTTTCGTCGGATATCCGAAATAGAAATTCAGCAGTTACGTTTGGTATTAGGGTATCGAGATGATATAACGTTGAACTATAAACGTGAATTTGTCTGTGTTGCGTTTCTATTTGCTATTGAAACCGCTATGCGAGCGGGTGAAATTTGTAGTTTAACCCAATCTAATATTGACGTTAAAAATCGTGTTGCTCACCTATCAAAAACAAAAAATGGCGACGAAAGAGATGTCCCCTTATCAAATAGCGCCATCGAGCTTATTAATAGATTGCCCAAACCGCTTGATGAGAATACCCCTATATTTCAACTAACGCCTAGATCATTGAGTTCAACATTTAGAAAGTACCGTTTGCAAACAACAATTAAAGACTTAACATTCCATGATTCGAGGCATGAAGCGACAACTCGACTTGCAGATAAATTACATGTTTTAGAGTTGGCCGCAGTGACAGGCCATAGGAATATCAACGAATTGCTCACTTATTATAATAAGACTGCAAGAGAATTAGCGTTAAAGATAAATACTCAGAAAGACAATAATTCAGAACAGGAAGCATTAGACTACTCTTTGGTTGCTAAAGAATTAATGAAAGAGTTCACAAAATTAAATACGAGCAGATAGCTACATAATTATTGATTAATAGCTTTTTGTAGGTCGGTTTACTTTTCTTTATACTTTTTTACCCATTCAATGACCTCACCCGCATACCAGCGCGGGTGACCTTTTTTTCCATTCTTTGTAGGAATGCGGATAGCATTTGGAAATGTGTGGTGAGTTACAATATATTCACTGGTGTACTTATGCGTTACACCCAAATACTCTGCTATATTGGCAGTATTCCATAAAGTAATGTCACTGCTTATTTTGGGAGTGATTTTTTTGTCCAGAGTAGCCGCTATAAGAGTGTCTAGTCTATTTATAATATTATCCATAAAATGAATAATATTGTTTTTATTCGGATGCAATATTATATCCTCTATTAACGAGAGAGGAAATTCTTCCATAAAAATAAGATACTAGGAACACTTAAATGTTACATAGTGGATAGTTGCTTAGCTTCTGACATAGCATATGTGCTTGATCAAGATAATTCTCTGCTAGATACTTGCAAAACTGTTGGCGCTGGAGAAACAATGAAACGATGGGTCATACCGATGATAACTCATTTAGAAACGACGAATTAACGGTAGGGATCGATAAAAGCTTATCTTGTGAACTAAAACTATCTGACGCATCGATTAATACCGCAATCAAAACTATGGCGCTGTTACAGGAGGGGGAAAAGGGTTAATGAGAACATTACACACTATTTTCTTGCAAAATCCATATTTTAAGGTTTTCAATTCTTACTCAAGATTGAGGAAAAAATGACACTTGAACCTTTGTACTACCCTCTCAATGACAATAAGGGCTACTTTAAGCCATTTTTGGCATAATTAGTGGCTTTTGTCGCAACTTAGAACAATGTCAATTATAATCAATATTTATTGATCAGTGTGCTTGTTCATACTAGCAAACAATAATACTATTTTGGTATAGTCTATCTAACTGCTGTGTAGGCCAAATATAACGAGGGTGTCTGTCAATGGAGTATTCTATTAAGCTGTTTACGATTGATGAATTTCAAGTCTACGGTAGTTACGCAAGCGATATAGTCGATGAGCTTAATACCATACTGAAAGATGAAGATAGCAGGCAGACCGCCTCCGGTGAGACGCTTCATCACTTGCGAAAAGATATGCTTAACAGCCCTGATCTATACCTATCTGACACGATGACAGCAAAGCTACACTTAGCAGAAGCTAATAATAGTAAAGCTCGACACTCTTAGACTAATACAATACGCGCCAACAATACTTCATCGCCCTTCCCTATTTTTATACGATATTCATTGCCATTAACACCTCACTGTCAGAGGAATGTTAATCGCTAAACACACCAATTCTATCTGTTAAGCTAACCATCATTATCTACTTATAGAAATTGAGAAATGTGTGATGGATTTCAGAGAATATAATGCACAGCCTAATGATCAAAAAATAGCAACCACTGGAGCTTTATTAGCGCAAGCGCCCTCTTTTATAGATCACATAGAAACAATTCAATCGCTAGTCGCACTACCTAGTGAACATTACACTCTTTTCTATCAAACACCGTTAGAAAATTTTCTTGCTATTTATCAACCTCTTCCCGTTGATAAGATTCAGTTAAAACTCAACAATGTTATTAAAGCCCTAAAACTACGACGCTCACATAACTTACCTTTGAATGTTAAACCAGAAGATGTCAGGGAGAAAAAAGACATATGGACATACACCGTGTTTACAGCAGCATTGCTTTATAAATTACCCGATATAATAAACTATAGAATATTACACACAGACAAAGAAAATAGTGAAAGTTATACGCTCTGGAACCCGTATACAGGAGCAATAAGGTCAGGGCACTATTACCAGGTTGATGTTCAACCAGTTAAAAATAAAGCATCAATGGCACTAACTCTCTTCACTACCTTGTTCAATCAGCCCTGTACAACGTGGTTATACAGTGACCCAGTTGCCTTTAATCATATACTTGAATTAATACTATCGCCCGATCCAAAATCAACATTGGGTCATTTGATTATTAGCAGTCATAATCAATCTTCCCAAAAACATCATGTAGGTCATGATCTTTATTATTTACTGATTGAAATTATAAAAGGTAACATTGAAGGTTCAGACAAAATCAACAACTGTATTAGCTTGACCCATGATGGGTATGCAATTGCAGTACCCGATATTTTTAACTATTACAGTTCAATCATAAAGGAAGAAGCGTCTATAATAGAAGAATGCTTTTATTCCCTAAAAAAACATACGCCATCAAACTATAAAGTAAACTTTACTAATATCGGCAAAAAAGATGCACTATTTATCGTAGATACTGAAGCATTACTTTAATAAATAATAACGGTTACGCTTAATCATTATTTTCCCTTCGGCTTCTAGAGCCGTCATGATCGACTTGGCTTCTTTATGACTAATAGAATACTCTTTAATCACTTTTGAAATCAATGGCTCTATTTTTTCAGACAAGATATCATGTTTAATAACCCTAATCTTTTCAGTTTTATTTTTATCAAGTAGATTTTTTTTATTTCCTTGCCCTTCATTTACGTTAACGATTTGTGCGAGGCTCATAACACCTAACGCACAAACCTCCACTATCAATGAAAGCATGCCATAGACAATATTGGCAACAGAAGAAAAAGAAAGTGATAAAAGAGAAGATAGCATCATAAACAATGCAGACGTATTTAATTGTGATTGTGCCGACTCAATGCCTATACTGTCAGAGAGTGCAATGTGTTCTTTAAGTGTTTGGTTAAGACTGTTAATTTCCTCTAACATTTCTTCACCTTTATCCCACTGATTATGATAATTACTCGACAATCGTTTCTCAAGTAATTTTTGCTTTTCTGCAATAGTTGATTTAAGTGAAGCAATGGTTACTTTATGAGCTATATATTGGCTACTTTCTGATTGATAAACACGAATGCTTTCTTTTTCTTTGGCTGTAAAAAATGCAACACTGGCGGCCCATGAAAAACATACTAGCAATACCGACAATAACAAAAATAAAACATGCCTTTTTCTGTAAAACCAAAATAGGTATTTGCTAATATCAATACACAATCCAATCGCTATGAGTAAAAACAAACCCACAGAGTGCTCAATAGAGAAATACTGCAATGTTGTTGATGAATGTATAGAACCAATATTAAATGCAAAAAGGGCCGTCAGCAACATACTGATACAGCACAATAGATATTGAGTAAATTTGATGAGAAACAACAATGTATAATATCCTATAGAATTTAATACACTGTACAGCATTGATCCGTCAATACTGATCTAAACGTATCGTACCCTCAAAAACGTTTGATTACCTTTTACTGTTACTAGCATTGCGAGACATTCTAAGCCGTGTTTCAGTAATAAGATCCTCTGGTAACATATCTAAGCCATCAGCTATTTTAAATAAAGTATCGATTGTAGCAACAAACTCTCCCTTTTCTAAACTACCGACACTGTTTCTACTGATGCCCGCCTTGAATGCCAACTTCTCTTGCGACAGTTTTCGCGATTCTCGTGCAGACCTCAACGCTTCTCCGAAGAACTTTTTTGGCATATCGCCACTGCCTCTATAGCATGCTAAAACCGTCTATCATCATAAAAATAACGCCGCCTGTCTGCCAAGTGAACTTGTCATTAAACGTTCAAAAATCAACGAAACGTTCTTAATTGACTTTTTTGGGGTCAAGAATGATCATAAACGACACTTATTCATTATTAACCATAGAGGTCTGTGCGGAGTAACAATCATTATGGAGATTAAAAGCAAACTGCACCAAGTATCAATGATGTCAATTTTTAGCCTATTAGAAGAATGTCCCGAACTACCTGATATTTTGGATATTCACAATGATTTGCTGTACCGATTACGAAAATTGGATGCCTATGGTCAAAAATTAATTGCCTCGAAAGCCAGTCAGTTTTTATCGGTTGTAATTGATAATAATGAACTGCAAAAGCAAATTGATAACTTAGAATCTCAGGTTAACGAACGAGAACTTGAAGATACATATTTAATGCACTTGGCACCATGCAAGCTTATGAGACAACTGTTCGGTATGCATGCAACAGAATTTTCTCAACGTCGAAAGTTTTTAGGTTTATCGAAACAGGGGCAACACCGACCGCGATACTGTGATGAAAAAACAGAACTCATAATATGGCAACAATGGAAGAAAACCGAAGATATAATAGATGAACGAGAGCGCTATTTATTAGTGTCTAAAAAAACAAAGCAGCCAATTAATATTATTTATGCAGCGGTTAAATGCTATTATAAATCAGAACTTAAAAAGGGAGACACGATATGATATTAGATAATCAACAAGATATTGGTGTATTAAAGACTCACTTTGAGTTAACGGTACATTCAAAAGAAACGATAAGATTACTAACAGGTCGTGTTATTAACAACGAAGCTAAAGCACCTAAAAAATACACCATCAATGGTCTTGAATCTTATGCACTACGGTTAAACAATATATGGCACCGTATTAAAAATGATGACCCGTATGCCGAAATGGTATTGATTGAAATTGAGCGTAGAATAGAAAGAGCCAAACATAAAATAAGTACTGCCATTGAAAAGGCAGAAAAAACCTTAGCAAAGGCCCCTAACGGGATTTCTATCGGAATTTCTAGCTCTGTAAAACCAATCACTATTAATCTTGATAACGTCAAGTATTATACTGTACACACCAAGCTAGCTGCTGTTTTACTCGCTGACGTTGACTTATTAATTAGAACACTAAAATCTTGTATTGCATTAGGCCAATTAACTAAAACTCAGTATAAAAAAGACGTTAAAAAGATAGAGACCGTCATACGAGGCGTATTAATATCACCTAGTATTTATATTAATATGCATATAAACAGAGAGGATATAAAAAAACAAACAGAAAAAGGAAAAGTAGCGATTGAAAAATTAGGGTTAGTTCCCCTTGATATACTGAACAATCAACAACACTCATCATTCGGTCCAATATCAATCAAATAGTAGTTCAAACTTGATGCTGTGTTGAAAAACAAGGCTTTTGATATTAACGCACAGTTTATAAGTACCTACGTAGATAATGTTTAGCCGCTCAGACTTGAACAAATACTTTTTCAGTAAGGCACGATTTTTTCAGACAGCCTATTCTTTCTACTAAGCGGCGCGCGTTAGCGCGTCCAGTGGAGGCTATTTTTTGGCCTGAACGATATTTTAGCGACTTGTTATACACTTTTTCAACGCAATGAAAACTCCGATACAAATGGGTCAAGTTGCACCCCATTTATTGGTATGTAACGTGTGGATTCTTTAGCTAGCTCAGCTCTTTTAAACAATCTATGGTTGCCATCTATTATCCATTCATACTTATCAATGGCTGTGATTAAAATAGGTTGATTTGACCGCGATTTGGACATTTGTGCCAAGACATCCTTGTTTATCCCATCAGATTTATTTGCTTCAAGTAGCCTGCTTGTAGAACACTCACACAATTGATACTGACCATCGTTATTATTTATGTCATCAATGAGACCAGCAATATCAATTTGAATACCAAGGGACCGCAATACAAGAACCTCATCATCTGCACCTTTTTCAATAATCATTGCTCAACCTATTTTGGCACATAAATCCTCAATTAGCGGGCCTAGTAAGCGTTTAGTGGCCTGCTTTTCAAGGTCATTGCTTGCCTGGGTCCGCTAGATTGCTTTGTTAATTCTTTTCCCATAGTTCGTTGTTAAAAAATGTGGCTAATGAATTTTGCGTAAATTGACATAGCTGCTTTTCGGTTAATATAAAAATTTCTGAGAAGGTAGAGAAAGGATTTTTCTCTCCGCAAATTTTTCTGAATATTTGTAGTGCCTCCTCCAGATTTAACGCCGGAAGCCGCCAATTATCATAAATGAGAAGCCAATTTAAAGCGAAGAGATTGTATCCAGACTTATGGGCTATAGTAATTTTTTCATTTACGAAACAAAACATGGCTTCTGCCCACTCTTCCTCAGCAGAGTTACCCATCCAGACATCACATGGATTTTTTTCTTTTAATTCGGTTTTCAGTCTTTTAGCCCTCTTTCTTTCTTCTTTTGGTTCAGAACGCCTTAAAAACTGCACTTCGTGTCCGTAACCTTTTTCTCGAAGAAAGTCGGATTGGGCCACATTTGCTGAAACTGCTTCTCTATGCTCAATTCCTATTTCCCTGCCCCCAGATAAAAGCAAGAAATCAGGTCTTTCGGTTTTCGTCAATTTAAGCGGGTAATTTAGTTTTTCTTCTCGAGCTAATGTGGCAAGCGTATAGGCAATAGCATACTTCTCAACATGGTCCGACAATCTCCCTTCAGATCTCGGTGGAACTGATATGTCCATGTCTGAAAGAATTTGTAAAAGAGATTCCTTGCTCTCAGCCTCAATCATGCTCAATTCCTGATGTAGAGTTAACGCCAAGTTTTTCGCGTCCCAGCCGCGCCTTTAACGGCGACAACAACGCCTTGTTAAATTTAGGTATATTGATACCAATACCGGTCATATTTCTTCTTTGCAAAATAAGAATCAGTGTAATCTTGCTCATCTTCAGCGCAGAATTTTACAAAAAGTGCACATGCTTTCATTTGCTCAGAGTTAAATAATAAAAACCTTTCTTTATGATATTCAGATAGCTGCGGATCATTTGGAGAATTATCTAATGTGTATAGCGCATGATCTAAGTCATACTCATCACTTGAAAGGTTTCTTAGAGTCCAAATCATATATGCAGGAAGATAATATCTAATTCCCACTTTATCTACATAGCTTAAGGCATGCTTACATTCATGAATATGCTCATCAGGTACCCCTTCCCAATCCCCTATATAATCTTTAGCTCTGTGTTTATCGTTATTTTCATAATCGTAATAATCATGGGCCTCTGCAACATGAAGAGTAATATCTTTAGGCTGCTCAACCCCGTGAAAGGCTTTCTGAATTATTTCAATAAGGTCTTCAATGCTCATAAGAATTTAACGTCGCGCTCTGTGGCAAGTTTGAAGCATAGCGGAGAACGTGTGATCTTCCCCCGACAACTATGTCATTCATTTTCTAATTCTTGTGCATGGGCATCAATTTTTTCAGCCAATTCACGACAATTTTTAACTAACTCTCTAATACTTTCTACCGACACGGCTACTGGGGTTCCGTCCTTATCATAACCAGCTCTATGCACACAATCATGTCTAACTCTAACGGCTTTGAAAAGCCAAGATATATCCTCAAAATCATACGAAAGTACTTCCGTATACATTGGTTTTACCTTGCGCATATCATGGAATATAATACCTTTTAGATATGTGGCAACGGTTGATTTAATATTGCTATGCTGAGCGTAAATTTCGTTTACTGTAAACTTGCGGTTTCCAAATTCTGGATCGGTTTCGATAAGCTTCCTTGTTAATTTGTCGGAATTTGTGACGCGATAGATAAATGTAGTTGATAAAAAGTGCTCTAACGCAGAAACAACATGAGCATGTAGCATCACTAACAAGCTAAATTGGGCGCTTTTTACAGTATCTATTTGAAGGATTGCAGGGATCTCAATCAACTGCTTAGTAAACATTTCCAATTGATCTGAATAGACTACTTCCCACTCAAGTTCATCTCCCTCTGGGTCTTCCAAATCCCACTGGGATAAACTCACATATGAGTCTGAAGTAAGACCATTGATTTTCGCCATGATAGAAGAATCGTTATCATCGTCGAACTGAACAGTATAACCATAAAGCAATCCATCCTTACTGTAATCACCATTAACTTCGTAAATAACCTGATCTAATTCATCTTCGGTAATTCCTAGGAGGTTAGCCAAGCGACTATTTTTTTGTGCTTCAATTAGATCAAACCAGTAATCTTTAGTACTGCTCATTTTAATGGTTCCCTGCGGGGACATAACGCCTTGTTCACCTGCACATACTGCGGAGAGCGTTTTTGTGTATTATGGAGCGCAGCGACACACAAAAACGAGCGTAGCCGTATTTGTCAGCATGTAGCAACTTGTTATGCATTTGTGGTAGAACAATATGCTTCTTTACCAACTTTTAGCACTCCATACAAAACTACAGCGCAAAAGCCAACCAACAAGGTAGCTTTGACTCCTAATATACTCCCTATCGACGCAGAAATTAGTGCTACTGCCGATTTCGTTCCTTTTTGATATTCTAATGCGAGTTTTTTTCTTAGGTTGGAATACTTCTCGTCTTCAGTGCAAATTAGAATACGAAATTCTACCTTAACGGCTTCCCAATATTTCTTTGGCGGCCTGGACTCTAATTCCTTTTGCGCGCGCCCAATCGCTTTCGCCTTAGCCTCATAGCTTGCCATAGGGCTAGCCATCCCTTCTTTGTACATTAACGAAGCTGCGGTTTCGAGATCCTCTGTAAATACAAATAGAGAAGGCGCCATATATTGAAGTTCAGCCTCATCTATTTGTTTCAGCCATTCCATATCTGTTTCCGTGTTGATGTATAACAGTTTAATCAATAGACCCGTTCCACTTATCACCATTCTCTTGATCAAAGTAAGCATCAACTGGATTTAAGTCTCTTTTTTCAATTAAAACCATTGGTTAAACAATAACTGTCTAATAATGTATTTTGTGATCAAGAGACCTAAGACAATAAGTGACTCATAGCTTTCTCTTGATCAATATTATCTACCCTTTGTACTTCAATAACCTAGGGTATAATAAACTGATCAAGAGAATCGGTCTACTGGTATAGGTCTTTCCATGCGATTCTCTTTGGTATAAGTTTTTATATACCGTATTTTGGTGATTACCATAGATGATATTCGTGTCACCATTTCTCCCCGTTCGCCGTGACTACTTGATCAGCTTCGGCTACATATACGGCAAAATGGTCTTGTTTATCGAACGGAGCAAACCTACATTCACTGGGTAAAACGATTAATCTGCTTTCACAATAAACAACATCCTAAAGTGATGGCTACTCAACAGGCTAAGGACTTCCTAGCTTATTGTTTATAGTAGGGAAGAGATCACCGCCATCGTGCAGTCATTACCATTCTGCATGTGCCATATGGCGCCATTAATAATATAAAATACCCCTGACACACTATCGTATCAGGGGTATTACTTAATAGACTATGTATACTGAATTATTGTTTTTACTTGACCGGTAGTTAAGCTATAACAAACCTCAAGCCTACCACCCACATCGATATATTGAAAGTCAGCATCAATTGCCCTAGCCAATCGCCAAAACAAGTTGTTAGTGCCTATTTGCCCTAATTTTTTATACTGTTTAACGGCTTTTCGATAACCTCTTCGCATATAATGTATTACTGTCGAAAAGTACCGATAAGCTTCACTTACACGCCTGAAGGTATCAGCACAATTATCATTTTTTAGTGTTGCATGAAATATTTTACGTGCCATTGATATCATTAATGTAAAATCATCATCGTAACAACAAGCATGCGTTTTCAAAAGCGTCGGTACAGAAGCTGTACCGAAACTAATATACTCAGCCATTAAGCTAATATCTGATGCCATATGCTCATAAGGCGATAAAGCAGAGCCTATATTATCACGCCTCAGATCATTAAATTCACCGCGAACCCACCAGGTAGTAGCTAAGGCTTCCAATTCATCGGTAATATCACCGATATCATTTACAGTATTATTATGCTCGATAATATCGTGAGCAGCCAAAACCCCATCAGTGGCAGCATTCAGGCTCGCACGCGCACCCTCAATAAGCAGCCCATATTCACCTGAATGTTGACACTTGATATAATTTAAATTTATTTTTTTCATAACATTGCTCCAAAAAAAGGAACAATGCCTATAGGGAACATTGTTCCCTATAGGATGAGACATTATTAACGAGCTATAACAGCCCTTCTTCTTTTAAAGAAAAATGCTCTGAGCCACAGATAAATAAGTGGTCAATAACACGAACATCAATAAGAGTTAATGCATCTTGAGCTATTTTAATATTTTTAATGCAAGAAGTATCATAATCAGTTAACGATCGGACATTATTAGAAAAGATAACACTTGATGCATTAGACATTAAAGCAGTTCTCGATATTTCTTTAATATGTTTTTCACATTGTTTGATTGAGCCAAAAAAAACATTTTGACACTGTATAAATCTATGTTCTTGATCCAAGTAAATACAACAGAATTTAACTGCATCTTCATTGGCAAACCATAGTATCAAGTACTCTTTGACACTATTAAAATCTTCAAGTGCATTAATGCCCTTTTTTTTCAAGCGCAATGACAATATGCGTTTTGCGTTATCAATAACGGCATCATCACTGCCGCTATTAATAAAATTTAAAAATTGATTATAAATACTTGCAATAAAATCATTAACATTAGCATTCATTCTATTCTCCAAAAAATAAAATAGGGAGAACACACCCATTGGAGCATTTTCCCAATGGGTTGATAATAACTAAGCAATCATGCTATTTTAATTTTTTAATGTTGAATAATACTCTTGTGCTGATACTGATATTTTATCATCTAGATTATAAACAACATCACCGTTCACACTCATATTTGATAGATTGGTTAACGTACAGCGCCAGCAATTAATAATATTGCCTTTATTTTCCCCTTCTTCAGCAATGAAGTGTGACGATCTAATATTAGTAACATCAAACTTTACCGTTACATTCGTATCATTATCTTCAACAGCACGCTTATACTCTTCAAAAAAGTACCGTGTATCGTAATCATTAACAACAATCTGAAAAAGTTCCCAGTCGCGATTAAAATCTTCGCCTTGTGGAACTGATATTGTTGCACTAATTTTACTAGGAAAAGAGTTGGGAATATCTCGTATTGAATGCAAATATCCAAATACCTTCCTTTGTCGCAACCATTGTGAATAACCACCTTTGTTACCTTGACTTTTATTGCGAAAATGACTTACTTTATTTTCAACCGATTTTTGTTGGTTTTTAGCAACGGATTTAGTACTCATTATTTTATCTCCAATAAATTATTCATTCATAGAGATACTATTTACCCATCAGGGGAAATAGTATCCCCAATGGGTTTTTGATCATTCAATACATATGTATTGCACACACCCACTGTCAACCAGTATGATCACGATGTGCTTTTACTATTGTTGTTATCACAACAACGAGTAAATTTTATTTTTTTGTCTTTGGAGAAGAAATTTTTGGTACTTTTATATTCATACGTCCAGCACCATTCATACCGGAAAATAACGCCGTCGCAGCACTATCTAAAGAACGGGCTGCATGAATACCAGATAAGCTCATATAGGCTGAGAATAACAACGGAAATACGATATACATCATGCCCGTTAGAAAATTTAAAATGATACGTTTAATCGTCATATCAAAACTAAACAAGTTCGTAATATCACCGGGATCAGGATATAGGGCCAATATTAAGTTTTGATCAACCCACCATGCAAAAAACCATAATACAGTCCAAAACTTTACGATAAACAATATTACTGCACCAATAATTAACAGCGAAAATTGATACCGACTCATTAAAATAAAAAAAGGCAATAGTGCATACAACCCCATTAATATTAGTGCCTGCAACATCGGTGCTGCCTCTAAAAAGATGCGTAGATAGGCCGCAAAAGAGAGTGCTTCTCTACCTAAACCATATGCCGCTACGGCCTGCATAGGACGATTATCGATAAAATGGTTAAGAGTATTCCAACTATCATCCGAATATAAATGTGTTAAGTTACCATACGCCAGGTCATAGCCACGCCCTGTCCAGCGGGCCGGTGAATTAAGTAACGCAGCTCGTATAACGGCATCACGACGTTGTGTCGAGTCCCAAATAGGCTCCGCAGCGGCGGCAATCAAATCCATACCGTCAGTTTCGTCTATTATTTTTGCAGCCAAACCATTTGCCGGCGATGACCACCATTCGGAACAAAAGGGTTTACCATACGTAGGATGATTACCCGTATCCCACTCAACATCCCTTAACTGTGACCAAACAAACCCTTCTCTTACCGAATCAGAACGAATTGAATCATAATAACTGGGGGTTTCTAAGAAAATATGAGAACCGATCCATTGCGTATCAGTGATACCATAGCGATTAATTAATGCTGTAATTTGAGGACTACTAGGCGTTTGTGATAGGTATTTAGAACGCGCTTCGATATAACAGTCGCGATAAAAATCGTTTAATTCTGCTTTAATGTCTGGATCATCAATTCTAATATCACGCAACTCATTCGCATATTCACGTAAATCTAAAACAACAGGCACGTCTTCCATCACAGCACGATTAAAACCAGAGGTGAAATTGAGTACTGTGTACCAAAAAATAGGTATGTCGACAGTATTCGGATAATCTGTAAACGAAATTGATCCGCCATACGTACTGTTTGAATCAGTTGTCGTAACGGTAGTTTGTGCCGGATGACCAACTAATGCTTTCGGTGTAAATGATAGATCAGCAGCAGAAAATGGTAAGGTAGGTACTGCGGCTAAAGCAATTACAGAAAACGCTACAAAAAACTCTATTTCTATAATACGCAATGATGTATTACTAGCTTCTTCGGGATCTTCATTTTTATACGTATCGATGACTGTAGAAATAACAATACCTAAAAAAGGTAAAAATACAATGCCTGTCGCTACTAGAACCTCCCAAATACTGTTATAGAACAACCATCCAAATAAGGTAGTATAGAGTTCTAATGTACTATCAACGGACATAGTTTATGCCCCACTGAATAAATACGGTGAATAAATCCTGTACAAACATACATTCATAAAGCACAATATTAGCTAGAGTCACATGGCGATATCTTAACAATACTGTTACATTCACTTTGCGCGCAGCTCCATTTAAGGAATTAACCCAATTAAAGAAAGCAGGCGTTAATACTAAAAGAGTGATTCCATAAAATAACCATCGAATAAAAATTATAAACCCATTATTCTTATCAACTTTAAATGCTATATGCTCTTTATTATTAATCATTATTGATAATACAAACCCTATTGTACAGGCAACAATAATAAACAATAAAAAAATGCCTAACAGCATACTGTGTTTTTTTACACAACGGGATATCATCTTGGAATACTTCCTTGTTTTAACGACTTTTTATCTTTTGGTCGTAATTGTGGTGTATTAATTGATGATGTACGCATAGCGTTATCTTTTAATAGAATTTTTATTGCTGTATCTGCAACAAATTCATTTCTGATATTTTTTTCAAAAATAATATTTTTAATTTCATTATCGAGCTCAGACAATGCTTTATCCGCTTCATCTGTCGCCATATGAATAGCTGCTACATTAGCCTCTTTAGTGCCCGACAATATCAGCCTACGCATAATCATTGCTTGCTCCATAATACGTGCTTCAGCTATTTCTTGTGCTACTTTAGACAATATAATAGCCCGCTCTGTCGGCTCTTGATTACGTATTGCATTAATCAATTGCAAAGTTACTGTTATCGCAGGCGCTGATACAGCATGTAGGTGAGTACGGGTTGGTTTAAGGTTACCGATAACTAGACCCTTTAATTGTGCTAAGATTTTTTCTGTTTCAGCCTCAATTTTAGGCAATAAGCCTTTCCCTGCTATCGCACCATTGCTACAACCATCACAGACGCTGATTTGCACTTCTCCCAACACTTCGACAATCCATTTATGCACTTCATTTGGGCTGCTAAAGTGCTGTGATAGCGGCGCAGAAGCTGGTAAATTATCTGTGCTTTCTGCGGGTCTATTTGATAATAGATTTAAACCTGCATTCGCAATGTCAGATAAAACAGTAATTGGTTCCTGCCCCACCCCACCTCGATTAATACCACCCACCCATACTAAGCCCTTTTCAGGTGCAGTATTAATACTACTCTCTGCCTCATGAATATTTTTTTCACCAATGCCTATAGAATATTTCCAAGCGTCTCCCCGGCTTAACGTCACCCATTCAGCATACGGGTTGATACCCTGTGATATTTCATACTGCATACGTTCACAACTCTTTGTGGCTAAAGAAAAGGCCTCTTGTCCACGCAATAGTGCATTTTGAAATAAATCATATAAACCTGGGTTTGCTTTTTGTAAAATGTATCCCGGTAAATTAGCAATAGCAGCACTCGCAGCGGCTTCTAGTGCTGTCATATATTGATCAGCACCGTTGGCCAGTTGATTGAGCGAGCTTTCGATAGACGTGACAGGATCAAATTCACCACAATTTAATGAACTCGCCGATGCTAACAATGACAAATCAATCGTTGTAATGGTTAAACTCGGGGGAATACTAATATGTCGACCACCGCCAATTTGATAATAAAATAAACTATCGCTGTGCGGTGATTCTAGTTGAGCATCAGCGGTTGTTGCCGTACTCAACAGCAACACTAAGATAAAGACATTATGTAAAGTACTCATAGACAAACCTCCGCCTCTATAGTTGTAATGTAAGCTCCTCTTGCTTGGCAACATTCATAAGGCCGCCATAGCGCATAGACATAGGCGTTATCCTCACTATCGCGCCCATCAGACCATCGTGTACTGAATACATCATTCTCACCAAATACGTAACATTGATCGTCAACCGTAGGGGCTAGCATCTGCCATAGCCCTGTATCTGAGTCATTTTCTCGCAATTGCCCCGGTAGCCATAGTCGGCGATAGAAAACATCACGGAAGCGTTGATAGACATGAGGTTGGTTATTTTGAGTCACTATATTACCAACTCGTTGCGCAATAATGGCGCTCGCTTTAACATCATCTTTTTGATTGACAAAGCCTGTGCGCGGAAATAAAGGCCCCCACTGCTGGGTATAGCCCCCTTCACCGATGACTCGCGCTCCGGGTAAAAAATTATTAACATAAAATATTTCGGTTAATCCTAAACGCCATGCTAAAGCATCAAACCCCGATGAAAAATACGGCATCATTGGGTCGCTTTGTGTGGGGCACCAATACTTAACATTAAGATATTTTGTGGCCGCCAGTGGATGACCAATGGCTGTAGCTTCTTTGTAGCGTAAACTGCGATCAGCGCTAGAGTGCCCTTCTGTGCGCTCCCCATAGCCTGCCTCAACATCATGAAATGTACTAACCAAGGAGGATGTCGCCTTTTTCTCTAAACGACCAAAGGCATTTCTGGCATCACGCCAAGGGTTAGCACCTGCCTTGTCATAAGCACTAACCACTAAGTCAGGTTGATAGTGTCTAACTCGAATACTTGTTTTAATTGAACAACCATGAAGACCACAAAATAACCATACGCACACACCTGTTAAGCAATAGTTATGGCAAGAGCGATCTAAAATAGGTGCGCTGATAATATCAGTTGTTGAAATCTCTGTAGTTTTGATGGATTTAACAGCATACACAGCCTCTATCGTTAACAGGTTTAATAACAATACCCAAGTTAGTCTATTCATTAGATGTTTGCCTCCATTGCTGGTACGTTTTAAGCGCTACGTTTAAATCAGTGATACCATAAACCGCAGCTGTTTTATTAAAGATAACGACAGGATAGCGATCTACGTTGTACACCAATGCAGTAAATAGGCCTTGATATGCTTGAATAATTTTTTGCTCGAACTTAAGCACCCCATATTTTTTCATTTCTTGTTCAAAATACACTCTTGCGCTTTCTTCATTTGCAGGTAAATGCTGGCTAAAAAGATTTTCAAATGATTGCACGGCATCTAAGTTATAAATAGACAATGTGCCACCTGCTTTATCTAGTCGATATTTAATATCATCGCTGTTATTTATTGGTTTTTTATCTGAAGTAATAACAATAATTGAGTGTGGCAACATAGTCTCTTTTGCCAATACGTTTTTGTTAGCAAATAGGATAGCTATGGATAATAAAATAAGTAGAGGGGCTTGTGTTTTCATGAAGGTATTATTCATGAAAAATATGCTCGTGTGTGGCTATAACGTTTTATTATTTTTAGAACAATATAAAAACTGAAATGCAATAAGAATTTAAACTATTACACCTATAAAACATCTTTAATTTTAACAGAATGCAGCATGTAAAACGCTAATAGTTATTCGACTTTAAAAATACATTAATACTTTCAATATCATCAAATCTTTCAAGTCCTATTATGTTATTAATTCTTTCTAGCCATGAAGACATAATACGTCCTACATTGTCTAAGTTACTTTTAATTGAATATTGATACCTCGCTATATCATCAGTTGAAAGAGCGCCGCTAAAGCAACTCATCATTATAACGGAAAGAGAAATTCTAGTTTTATCATCAATATCCTTACTTAGTGTTATTAGAGCATTTTCCTCAAAGTTTTGATCAATTAGAAATGCCGCAATACATAATTGGGGAGAAACCCAATTTCCTGATTCAATGCTTAACCATAAAAATGGCAAATTATCGCTATTTTTAGTCAAAATCATTGATACGCATGCAATTAAGTTTGGCCTCCAGTTTTTCACAACAAGACATGTTTTCACATCAGACTGAGAGCAACCTGAGTTTTCATCTAGTATTTTTTTTAATTCCGAAATGGTTTTTACAGCATCTTCAGAGCGCAAATTTAAAAGAGATAAATAATTAATAGTGCAAGAACACTTTAATTCTCCGCCACAATCTGTATATTGAAAAAAATTGTATCATTCACTTTATTCTCAATAGTTAAATCAACATCAGACATAACCAACCTTAATTATATATTTAAATTAATTTTTTCGAGATGAAAAATAAAACCCAACAACCGTACCAATAATTGTGCTAGAAAAAGTAATCAGCTCCGTAAAATACTTACTTTCAGCCAGCATCGCCCACCAAACAAATACTAATAATGGTAATATAATAATGATAGATAAAATAGGAGTGATTTGTTTATTCATTCTCTCTGTCACAGGTTCAGCTTTTCCTATTCCACCACAAATACTGCATGCAATTCCAATATGACCCCCAGCTTTTAATTTATGACGTGCAACACATAGATTACACGATTGTCTATTCTCGCCTGACTGACAGGTTCCACTTTCTTGGCAGTGTGCACAAGGATATAAAGTACTTTTTATTTCAGACACCACGTATTTCCTTTTGTCATCATATTCACTATATCTTTAAAAACTATAATTTCGTAGCCCAACTCAAGGACTATAATTCATAAGCATAAAATCATCTGTATTATAGTGATACCTGCATCGGGCTTTACACACGCTGATTATTTGTTATATTTCACGACAAAATAGCTCTGCCTAATAAGATATCGTCATTTTATTGAGACAACGAATCGCTATAATAGCTAAGGTGCATTATACACGAGTAGCACAGCGGCATAATAATAGGATTAATGGCGCATTTATCATTTTTTAGCTTCTTTCATTTTATTAACTATTTTAAAAACTGCCTCAAGTTCAGTGCAGTTGTCTTCGGCCATTATTTTCGCACGTGCTCTTTTTTCATGTTTTTCGGTCATGGCTAATGCCAAGGCTAGAGGCGGTGGCACATTTCTAAACAGCGCTTGCACTTTATCTGACATCACAACTCCTTCGGTATATTTCCCTGGCTCTTTATTGGCAGCCAATAACATGCTTTTTTGCTCATCAGTAAGATCTTTAAAACGAGCAATTTGATCAATCTGCTCTTTAGGACATACCATTGCAAACCACCACTCAAACATACCTAATAGCTTTTTAGCCGCATCGGGGAAATCTTCCATATTTTGAGTGGCCAGCCATAACCATGTGCCCAATTTTCGCCACATTTTAACAATTTTCACTAAGAAAGGAGCCAGTAACATATTGGTTGTAATCAAGTGAGATTCATCACCCAAGACAAAGGTGGGCCTGTCACTGTATTGCTCTCGTTCAACCACACCATTAATCTGATTCATTAGTCCCATAAAGGCCAATGCCAATTGATCTTCATACCCTTCGCTGGCCAATAGGCCCATCTCAAGAATGGTGACATCGGCTTCAGGCCATGCTTTACCCGGTCGATTAAAAAAATGACCCGCAGTACCACTGCAATATAACTCCATTGAGTCAGCCATTTCTTTGATTCTTTCTCGCTTTTTCTCACTGAGCAATGTGTCAGCCGCTAGTGTATTCATCGCAGCGACTACATCCTCAGTTAATACCTGCTTCTCTCGCTCTAGCAATGCTTTGTTATTGTTAATAGCCATATCGATAGACTGCTTTTTTGCTACCGCTGCATTAACAATCGCTTTACGAATGCTCAAACGGTCTGCACGTGTCATTTTAGCTTCTTCTTTTATATCCCCTCCGGTGATCATAACCCGTGCCTTTAATTCCATTTCACCTAAATAATCTCTTTCTTCTTCGTCATCGTCACTTTGATCTGAATTTTTAAGGGACTCGCTTTCATAGTCTTCTGCCAGCTTTTTTTTGGATTCTTCTACGTCTAACATTAAGAATGCATCTGAAAATGGCGGTAGGCTAATATCATATTTAGGATGCAAGGTCACTTGGTTAACCGACAAACCAAAGTGCTTACAGTAATCGCCATAGAGCTTAAAAGAACCACCTTTTTCAATAATGTAAATACGTGCTTTATAAATAGAGGTGATTTGTAGCAAAATATAAACCATCAGTGCTGATTTACCTGATCCGGGCGGGCCAAGCACTAGACCAAAAGCATTTTTAGCACGATCTAAGGAGTTTAAAGGGTCAAAGGTCAACGGTTCCGCAGCGCGGTTATAAAACACTAAGCCGGGATGTCCTGTGCCAGTTGAGCGCCCATAAAACGGCAGTATCTTGGCTAAGTCGCTAGAAAATACTAGCCTACTTTTTTTTTCTTGCTTATCTCTAGCGGGTTCATAATTCATCGGTAATTGTTTAATATACGTATGCAAAGGCAATTGCTCATCCGACTCACGGATAGGATGTAAACCATTAGCTAATAGTAATGCAGTACCTTCATTGACCTTGCGTTTTAAATCACTCAAGTTATCACCACGTAAAAATAAAGTCATCACAGTGGGCAATAAGTAATCACCATTCGATATTAATTCTAATGCACGGTTAGCATCGCGCTCAGTAGATATCGTTTCGGCTAATTCGCCCTTAGAGGCATGAATAATTTTAACCAGTTTGTTCTCAATAAGATCCTGTGGCTCAATCGTTATGCAGATAGACAAAATACTGCCTGCCGGAAACTTATCAAAAGCGGCATATAAATTTTCACCAATGCGCCGCTCTCCAGTTAAGTGGCCAATCACAGGCTTTCGGCGTATCGCATCAATAGAAATGGATTTGTGTGGTATATCATCAAACCACCACACACCATTGTCGTTATCTGAGACAGGTTGTGATAGCATCAATAGTGATGAAAAGTCATAACCAAAGGGTTTATCCTTTTGTTCTGGCAATGATAGTCTATCAATCAGTGCCTCTAAGTCGCCATTAGTGACATTTGCCGATGGATTAAACCAACGTATTAGCCAATGATAGAGATCCGTATCAACACACCGTTTTATCTGAATACCTGATGCTTTCATTTGAGTGAGAAACTTAGTTGCTACTTCATTAATGTCTTCTACAGGGTCAATACTAATATCTTCATTTGACTTTTTTGAGCGATTAATACGCCGGTATAAAAAAACACGAATTTTTCGCTGTTTACCACTCCACTGACTGCCCGTTACAGTGTGGTCAACAAAATAGCCCTTGGGATTAGTAATATCCTTAGTGTGTTCTTTGCATTCACCCATAAAATGTTGAGTTAGGGCCTCGCCTCTATTTTCAGATGGAATATAGGCTTCAACCCCCTTAAAAAACTGTGATAATGACGGCTCATCTTGCACAAATGATTGCAATACAAAGGGGCTGTCTTTTTGGGGGATCGTATGATTGATACAAGTTTGAATATTAATGTGTATTTCATTGAGATATTTTTCAGGTTTTGCTTCAGTGGGTATACCTGATAATTCAAACATAATGCCAGCACTACTACCGTCTTCTAGTGTGAAGGTCTTAGAGTCTTCATCATAATCCAGCCATGGTAGCCAATCCGTAAAGGATGAAGGGCGCTGATAGAGTGCATTGATATCAGCCTCACTTAATTGCGTATTCTTTTTTCTAAACCAGTGACTCAACATCGCATAGCCCTCTTTTACTGATTCAATGTAGTTGGCATTATAAAATGGTCACTTCTATAAAGAGTAAAATACGTGTTATAACCCGGTACAGGAGTTCCACTTGCCGTTAAATGAGAAAATACATGTATCACCATAGTAGGATTCGGTGCTTTTGGAAAAACGTGGCGTAGCGCTTCATAAGATGGCATAGCTGAGTGGTCAGATGTTACTGGCCGATTTAAAGGCCGTTCAGACAAAAGAGCGTCATTAAGAGGATTGAATTTTTCTTCATAAACCTCTTTCATTGTTGGCATATTCTCTTTAAAGATTGTTTCTTTAGACGTGCTGCAACCGACAACAATAAACAATAAGCTAAGAAAAATGACTTGATACATAATACTAATCCAATGTGTTTTCAGGGTGTGATGCATGACGTACATACCGTACTTTGCGTGCAAACTCTTTATGATCAATTATGATGGCCTTCTGTAAATGAATAGAGACTCGTTTTCCGGGATCGACAACAATCGCTTCAAAACTATTTTTTTGACGAGCCAATAGCCAACTAGAAACTTCCTCAGTAGACGATTTAACCACATTACCAGCCACTACTTTACTAATGTCACCGATTAAACTCGTTGTTCTATCGCCATCATTATTTGTTGTGGTTTCTAACTGTGCATTCGCATAGGCCGAGCCTGCTGCGCCTAAACCGGATAAACCAACTTGCTGTGTAATAAACTGCTTAGCGTTGCTCACAAAACGCCCCGACACGCAAGGCACACCGGTACGGTCTGAAATATACGCCAACGGCTCATCTTCTGTCTGATTTACGATACGGCCATCGTTAAAAATGAAGGTAGCTGAGTATAGTCGCGCACTAACGCACGACAGGTTCCAATCACCAATACCCAGACCAGAAAACACCATGCCATCTACATCTGGGATATTAAAACCATTAGCCAATAAATTTTCTTTGCCAATAAATATCTTCACCGGGTAGGGATCGGGCGTTACACCCTCTACAGGGATACGACCAATCAATGCTGTAAACGCTAATGAGTCAAATAGAATTGCGTCTTTATGGAGGGTTAAATAAGGTTCGACTTTTTCGGTCTCTGGTGGTATTTTTGTCGTTTTTATAGAGATTTTTTCTTTGCGTTGAGAGGGATGATTAAGAAGCCCGTTAAACGTTGCCGGCACATTAGCACCCTGTTTTTCTTCGATTACATCTATTGGGTTATACCATTGACCTTTTGTGTTCTTGTGTTGTTCAGATTCGTTATCAAAACCAAAGCCTACCGGAATTTCATCCACTGTTTGTTTGTTTTTATCGATTATCGTATCTATTTTTTGACTCAATGATTGAAGTTTATCTTCCAATATTTTAGTTTCTGCCTTTGTTTTTTTAAGTTCCTCATTCTGTTGTTGGTCTTTTCTTGTCAAAGCTGATACAGTATTTTTGTTTTCTTCAACTTGTTGTGATTGGTTTAATGTATGCTCATTAAGCCTTTTTGATTTTTCAACGGCTTCTTTGGCATAGGCTTGCAACGCCCTAATCGTATCAGCTTGAGTATCACCATCACTTGGTTTATCGGTAGCCTGTATTGCGGGTAGTGATCTAATCTCTGTGTAGGTCTCTTTTTTGTCTTTTAAGATCGTCATTAGAACAATAACAACAATAGCACCAGAAAAAAGTACAATAAACTTATTCATTTTTCGTTGTTCTGCCATTCTAGAGCGACTCCCTAAACGTATGGGTAGAAACTAGATATAAGCTGGTGATATCCTCTTGGCTTTTATGACCTAAAGCACCCAGGTAATGGTGTTGGATACTGGCAGATAGCCAAGTTCCCCTTAGATCGCTATCTATTGCAAAAAAACGTTCTTTCAGCAATGTAATAGATGATTTATTGTAAACAATCGTAATCTTTTTATCTGATAGGTTTCTCAATCGAATCGCTGTTATATAAAACCCACCACCGCTCCACGATGCAACCGGGATAGCTTCAATATCACCACCGCGAACCAGCGGTACAGTATTGACGCTATTTATATTAACCCGCGTTATCTCATCATCAACAGGCATTAAATGCTCTGCTGCATACAGTGATTGAGCCGCAAACCGCGTTAATCTCACATACCAATCTGCTGGTTTAGGCTTTATTGGTGTTGATACTGACTGATTCTCAATATAATCTTTATCCATAATAATAAGTTCGGGGGCAACCATCTGCCCTGCTTCAGCCACTAGATCAACTAAATATACTTTATGAGAATCTAATGTTTGAATACGAATACGGGTTTTTTTAATCGGCTCATGAGCGGTAATATAAAGTACACCCTTTGCTGATAAAATAGATATTTTACTGCTCAAGTATTCAGGCACCCAGTAACGAACGTCTGTTGGGAAATGAATAATACGCTCTTCATTAACATTAACAAAAATAGGAATAGGTATTTTTTCCCATAAAACACGCTTTTTTTTGTCTTCTGCATTCGCTATAGTATGGATTGTTATAAGCATTAAACATAAAATGAATGATTGAAATGTGTGAATTTTCATTGGATAAACTCCTGCTGTCTAAAAGGTTGCGCTAAATCATCCTTGCTGAGTAAAATAGGATTTGTAGTTTCATCACAAGCAATAGCTAAGCCCCAAGGGTTCACTTCTTTATCAACATCGAACTTGACTACACGTAATTTGTAGCGCACATTGATATTTTTTACCGGGTGCCCTGAAATCGTTTCTCGAATAGTAAAATCTAACCACGTTAGCCAGCTACTCCCTTTCGATTCAATACTCACGCGTTGCCGCACATAACCTTCATTATCTATTGTTTCAATCGATCGTACTCGGCTTCTTAATTCACCTAATTTCCTTTTTCTATTCATGTCATTTGTTAAGAACTGGATACACGATGGTGTCAAATACCCTTGCAATGTATAAATACGCTCCCGATAATCTATATCACCATTGTTTTTCCAGCGATTCAATTGTTGAAAAATATAACTAGCAAAGGTATAAATAACTGGCGGAGGAACTTGATCAAATTCTACAACTGCTCCCTGTGCTAAATCAGGCGGTATAAATAATCGCTGAGTTTCTTGTAAGCTACCGTTTCGTATCCATAATGCTAAAATTATCATCAAACAGATAATAACTATAGCTCTCAGTGTTTTAATATGTTCTGTTGACGCCACAAGTTTATTTCTAGCCGCACTCATAATGACCGACCTACATCCCAGACTTTAGATTGACGAATAAAACCCGATTTTTTTAATCCTTTATCTTCCAGTAATAATTTAATTTTTAAAGAGTAATAACCATAAGGTTTATTTCGCTTTATTTTTTGCAACACAGTACTGCATATAAAAATCCAACCAACAACACTTAAAATACCCACGCCCACACCCATCATTACATACCCTAGTAACCCGCAAATAAGCAGCCATATAGGTATCCACAGTATTGCACCTACTACGGTTAAAAATGTGAGTTCAGATAACGAGCATCCTCTAAATATAGTCGGCTCGCCATTTAACCGTGTAGGCAACAATTCATTTTCTATCATTAAGGTGTTGGTGCAGTAGTTGTTGTTGTTGCTGTACCTAAAATACCCGTCGACTGAGTCAAGAAATAAGTGACGACAACCAGAAGAACACCAGCAATTACTGCCGTTAAACCGACAGATCCCCAATCTGGATCATTAGATGATCTTGCTTCATTAAATTTAGATAATAGTATCCATCCCACCCATAAAAAACCGGCAGCAGAGATCACTAACGCTATATAATCAACAGCTTCTGCGCTCCACGCCTGCATAAATGAGAGAAAGTTACCGTTAGCGCCCCCACCACCTGGAACAGAAGGTGTCGGTGGCAACTGTGCGTTCACTAACGTTGAAAATAGAGAAAAACCAAATAAAAAATAGTATTTATTTAATGCTTTTAAAAATAATTTATGTTTCATGCAGTAGACCCTTATAATAGAAAAAAAGAAGATAACAATGTAACCAATACACCGCGTGACATTCGGATTAGAAAATCATAAAAATTAATTTTTCTGTTGCACCATGATTTCCACTGTGTAATCACCAGCCAACTAAACCACAAATATACGATCGCATAAAAAATCAATAAAATGGTGAGTTGAAATTGGTTGGCAGTTACACCTAACGTAGCATTAGTAAATGCAGAGATTTGAGCAGCCGTCACCGTGAGTAATCTGCGTTAATATCGGGTAATAAACGAGGGGCACGTTGTATGTTGTTGATATACTCGTCTATACCTTTCTCGATAGATAAAAGATCACGTCTCAATTGGTCATAATCGAAAATAGAACGACGCTGTTTATCCGCTGAATACTCAGCAATAACAACGATTCGCTCTAGCGATTTCAACTCAACAAGCAATCGATTTAACTCTGCGTGCTCTCTATTCGCCAACGCCGATGGATTTATCAGTATTGATAGCGTAATTGCTACAGTGATTTTTGATAGTGATAACATTATTAACCTCGTTTAGAAGGCCATCATCTATCATCATACTATTCTGATCTATAGTGAACGTTTCATACAGCCAGGAAACTTTATTGCTATTAAATAGTAGTAATAAAAAAGCCTACCGAAGTAAGCTTTTTAAACATGGCGAAAATCAAACTAGTGCACAGGAATAATATTGACTGTTTTATCCTTCAACCAAATAGTATAAGTACAATCAACCCAATCTTCGCTGGCATCAGTATCTTTAACAACGATACATTTATCAGTAATCGACAATATTGTGGCATTATAATCACGCACCCACCACGCTTTAAGATCCTCGTGGCCATCTTCTGGTGGTGGTTCACCTACATACTTAATCTTGACTGACTGACCTACAAATAACATTCAGAAATTCTCACTTTGCAGTATAATAGGTTCAATTTTCTTTATCGGATCGTCCAGTGATATTTCAAAACGCCATTTAGCAATGATTGCTGTATTCATATCGGTGTTTTCAATAAGCACACAATTTTTATCTAGCCTAATATCCTCAATCACTCCATTAAAGTGGTTACGCTCCCATTCTTTTAGTTTTTTAGAATGATGTTTTGGTGGTTTTGGCCTTCTATCAGATACTTTAACAGCTTGGCCTATTGTAAAATTATTCATTGATAGCTTCCTCAAGAGTAAGGGGCTATCACCCAAGGGAATAGCCCACTGGGTTGAAAAGTTGATAACAACTTTACTGAATTATTAGTCTAACTAAATGGTGAGTTTATTTTTTGATTAACGTTACGAGGGATATAGAATAACTTGGAGAGGCGGGAATATTAAATAATTTATTGAGGTAATTTCATAACATCAAATGTCTAGCTTGGATAAGACTAGAACACTAAAAGTATATATTCATTCACTTGAATCCTAAAAAGAATATTTTTTAATATTCATACTCAGCCAAGTGATGACGCAGTTGTCTATAAGTTCTCTATTACAGTCCACATTAAATGATTAAAAATATTTCTTCAATCGCTCAAAAGATACCCTGATAGAAAACCCAAAGATAATGACAAACGGCATTATTACCCATGCGGGGTGTATACTGACAGGTAAGCTAAGATACATAACACACGCAAGGATAAAGATAGGGAATGTAGATTTACGCGCTATATTATACACATTACTGCTTTCTCTACCGCCACCCCAACGTCGTAAATCACGTTCAATTAAACCATCTACCGCACCGAAAATACCAGATAAGATAAACGCCGGTAATGAAAAAATAATAAGGGAAACCCGTATAAAAAATACCTGTGCCACATAGGGTACAGCTGCTATATATGCCGTTGACTGTTGATAATAACGACTTACCCCTCCTAAGTACGTATGGTTATTCCATTGCTGTAATATCCGATGAATATTATTTTCAACGTAGGTAATCCATTGGTTAATGTGTTGGATCGTATCGTTTACCCATTGGGTATGCTGTGTTGAATGTAGCTGTAGTCGCTGATTTAAGTAATGCTGCTCATGTTGTAACATCGCTTGTGAATGGTTAACGCCTTCATCGGGCCAATACCACGTCATACCAACCCATTCAATGGCAATAGATAGCAACAATGAGATAAATAACCAAAACAATAAATTGAATATACCGGAGAGTAAGCGCCCTATTATGCCAGGTTCTTTACGCTTTGGTGGTAGGTTTCGTGATTCTTTTGCCACGCCTTATTCTCTTAACCCTTTGTAATCAACGGCATGACCCGATAATGAATAATCAATTACGGAGGTATAAGAGGCACTCATACTTCTCAACATGATACCTATATCGTCAGGCAATGCTTGATCATCCAGTTTTGTCGGTAATGGGATACGGATCTTCCATAGCTCGCTACCATTCAGTAATGCAAAAGCTTGCCCTTTTGGTAATGCAACAATATCCGGTGGTGAGATAAGCGGTACTCGACTAGCATTGATGCGATCTTGGTTTTGGGAAACAAAAGTGACGCCATCGTCAAAATTACTCGCATCGGTTGCACTGGATACTGACATCACCTCTGATATATTGACTTCGGGTAACTGTTGGGTCAGCATTTCACAAGTAGCAATCTCTTTAACACCCATCATGATTAATGTGCCGATATTACCCGCCAATTGCCCTGCTTTTGCGGCATCACCTAACTCTGCAATCACATCTGACCATGTTTGTGTATAAAGAACCATTTGGTAACCCGCTCCCCCGCTTTTATTGATCAGTGTCTTAAATTGCGGACCAATTAAATCTGAAAACTCATCAGCGTGGATAATGATTTTAGGCTGCTCTATGGTTTGTGGTAGTGCCGGTAAGCCATCATCGATGCCGTGCTTATACAGCCTACCTGCCAAGCTGGTTAGGTCACTGAACGCCGATTCACCCACTACCGAAGCCACTTCGGGATCGGTCAAGGCATCTAAACCAACATAAACAACAGCCCCCTTGCGTATCGCCTCCAGCCAATCTAATACAGGGCGTTCATCGTCTATATTTGTTAGATCAGGGGATATAATCTCAGCAATATTGCCCGTTGTGAGCTTTTCTAACAAGGGTTTGACCGCTGCGGTTATTTTCATAAAGTATTCACGCTCAAACTTAAAGGCCGAAATCAGCCCATCCAGTACAGGGTCAAAAAGGTCAAGCTGCTTGATATAGCGAGCCAAGGCAATGGCCTTAAACTCTCGTCCTTGTTCTGTTCTCGTTAGTTTGTTAGGGCTTATTTTATGTTCAATGGCATCCAGTGCTTTTTCCCAGTGCTTAGGCCCATTTTCTGCAAACAAGTACAGTGCATAACGAACAAACAACGCATCTATATCAGAAATATACCGCCTAATTTTTAAATAGTCGGATTTTTCACCCAGTGCAAATAAGGCCACATTGATCACATTCACAAATTGCCAAGCAAAATCGCGAAATGCCCTGCCATCACCTTCGCCAGGCAATGCATTGGCAATCCGGGTTGCTAACTCTGTAATGCGTGAAAAAGAGCCAATCCCATTATAGCGGGCACTGAATTCAGGATATCCCAGATGAAAAACAATCAGTTCACGGCCGGATTTTTTCGTTTCAACATAGATGCGTTTAAAAAAGTCAGGGTCATTTTTAGGGTCGAATGCGATCACGCAATTTTTCCCTTTACGGTGAATATCTTGAGTAATGAGTATCTCAGCTAAACGCGTCTTGCCATGTCGAGTTTTTGCCACCACCGCCATATGCCCCGACCTATCAGACAACGGCATATAGACATCACGTTCATCACCAATACCAACGCCGTGTAAGGCGGCCTCACCGCCTGTTGCAGGTGGTGGACGCAACGGGTTAAACGGGCTATCAATGGCAGTTAACCGTGTGACATACTGTAATAATCGAATATGCTCCCACGCTAGCTCTTTTTCACGCACATAGCGTTTGAATACATTAGTCTGCACGTACTTTTCTGCGTTTTTATCACGCGCGGCATATAAGCGCTCTGTATGCTTTTGCGTCCACCGAAAGCCTTTTCCCAGAAAAAGCCCTCGATTGCTGATAGGGATTTTTGTAGAGGATAGCCGATAACGTGGGCTCCGCTTGATATTCTGTTGGTAACGATAAACAATCCACGCTTGTCGCCCTCGATAACAACCTATGGCACACAATAAACCGGCGGTGGTATACGCAATACTCGGTGTCATCATCAGTAGCTCAGGCGTATAGAGTGTTAGCAATGCCATTAAAAATGCAGTGAGTGCAGACCACACTTCAACGATAGGCCTTAACAAGACCTCAACTTCGTATTTATCCGTCATTAGTTATTGCTCAACCCCTTGTGATGAAATCAAAACAGGGTAATGTTTCAGTTTCAATTGAGCCGCTATGTCACTACCCGATGCAGGGTAAAGAGATAACCCGCTGGCCAACTGCCTGATGCTTTTCAATTCACCCAACGAGCTGACTTCCATTAACATACCGACCGCCTTAAGACGCACAAGCTCCGCTCTACGCTGAGTCAACCATTGCAGTGAGAATGCATCATTGCCAATAATAAACAACGGCACCTGTAAATAAGGTAATGATATTGACCTAGAATCAATAATACCGGGGGTCATTGAGGGGGTTGTAAGGGGAAATCTCGGTAAAAAACTATTATCACCCGCCATAAAAACAGGTTTTTGGCTGTCACGTTCATCTTGAATAGCGGTTTGATATTCATCGATAGGTAGCGTATCACCTGAATCATAAATAATGGTTAATGGCTCAGCCATCACAGACAATGACACCAAAAGCACACAGGTATAGACTATCTTCACGGCTTATCCTCGCTATCTATGCGTTGATACATCTCTAAACAAAACTGCTTGACCGTATTGACCACATCGGGAGAAGTTGATGCCTCTCTAATTAAGGCCGAACAGACCGTACTCACATCCGGTTTAAAGCCATTCATGGCCGCACGCATCTGTTTTTGTACATTAACAACCCCCTGAAACGCCGTGTCGGTGATTCTAATTTTTTTCATCGTATCATCAGGGTCAGTTTCTATTTCTTGCAATATCCCTTTTTTAAAGACATACAGTGACCCCTCTTCTAAATCTGATTCATTGATACTCGTCATAATCTATTCTCTCGGTTACAAGTTTTTTGGTAATTCGCAGCCAGTGTCGCTTCACACGCTGACGATACTGGCTCGCTCGTTCGATAGCACGTTTGTTCGATGCGGGAGCATGATACCGACCAACCGCTACCCACCAGTCCCCTGCAATCTCGTATTGCTCAACAAGAATTTCAGCGCCTGTTTTTAAATTGATATGAGGGTCTAATGCTGATCGGGGGCTATCAAAGCGTTGCTTATGCCAGCGCCAGTTAATTTGCATAATGCCAATATCAACCGATTGTTGATTATTGATGGCCTGTTGGAGTGTCGCCAGCATGGGGCGCGGATGATCAAAACGATATGCTTTACCTTCAATATTGAGTGTCCAAGGCCAAGGGTTATATACCGCACGGTATTGATACCCACTTTCTGTCAAGGCAATAGCATATAATAGACCTACCGGGATATTGTATTTATGTGATACTTGCCGATACGCTGGTGGAATAGCATAAACCTGATGTGAGATACTGACTATCAATAACACCATCGCCACTCTCACAATTACAACCCTATGTCTGAAGGCTTGATCACGAAGGTTTTTTTATTGCGCAGTAAATAAACGGGCGACGATTGACCACTGGCTGCATTCAATTGCTGTTGTAGACCATTGTCAATATTCAATGTAATCTTTGCCTTGCTGACTAAATCAACATTAATCTGATGATGTTTTGCCCATTGGCGAACGGCATCTTCTGTTTTGGCATTTATCACATAAACATCAATACTAATAGCGATGGAATCTGTGTCATTATGGGTTATAATATTTTCCAGTATTGCCAATTGGCTACGGCATTTTTGGCAATTAATATCAGCAAAATACAATATTTTATCTCCAGACTGTAAAGTAGCATTCAGTATTTTTTTTCTGGATAGTGATTTTTTACCATAATAGCGCTCTAACAATAATGGATCGATAATATCAACTCCCGGAAATAATCGCTTAAACGCCTTATCATATTCTCGCTGAAATAACTGTGTCATCTCTGTTAGTTGAAATTCTTGCAGCGCATAAATCTCTGCATACCGTTTTCGTTCAGTATCGTTTTCTGCATAGATACCTAGCACCATGACTGGATCAATCTTAGGATTCCATTGTCCCAACGGCCCACGGATAATATCTTGATAACGAATAACTTCTGCTTTACTCAACCCCCACAAGCTTGCTATTTTCTCAACATCCTGTACCGAATACTGGCTATTGGTTGTTAAAGATTCTTCATATTTTTTATCGCTATAACTGAGCGAACTAATTAATAATAAAGATAATAACAATCCTATTTTCATGGTAGCGCTCTCACAATGGCTTGTTGCGTTTTATTATGGATAAATGTTGCTCGTTTCAGTTGGTAGTCAACGCTGTCTAAACGCCAATGATCAATAGATTCATTTAATCTGATAGGTAGGTGGTTTTTCTCATGCAGAACATATACAACAATGTGATCATTCCAGCGTGTCATGCCACTTAAAATCGCTGTAAATCGTTGTGGATTCTCTTTTTTATGCTTAACTTCTTTATGTATAACAGCACTATCATTCACTTTTTGAGAAAGCGTATAATACGCTTCTGTTATCTTTTTCAGATCATTTTCAAACTGCTTAAGATCAATGGTATTTTTTGCGCTACCTTTTACCAGCTCATTGAGCTTAGTATCAACATCATTGACAGTGTTTGAAAGCACCTGACATTGCTTGTCAGACAGTGCCTTTTCTTTTTTAATAGACTGTTGATTAATACTGATTTTTTTCGCAATAGTACTTGAAAATAATTCAAATGAAGTCGAGTTAACAAAGTCATCTAACGGTTTAATAGGATTGCCTTCATTATCTTTACACGAAACCATCAACATCGAGATAAAAACAATCATAAACGTAGTCAATACTGTTGTGCCCTGCTCTTTTTTTATCATCAAAATACAACTCCCTGCTGACCAATCCCTCGCCAACGTTTGTAATGTAGGTCTATTAGTTGGTTTGCTTGAGCAGTAGAGATTGAATGAACAAACGCCTCTCTTGGCAAATGTAACGTTGTGCCTTCAATTAACAGATTAATATTTTCATTTAAGAAAGATTCTCTATTTTTAAGATAAATAGCAGCTATTAATTTTTCTGGTATCACACCGTAGTGACTTAATGAATAAACAATGCTAGATAATGATTCCCCTCTAATAACAGGGCCATAATACGTATTATTACTAACCGTTTTCTTTATAGGTAACTCATTTCTTGAAGCATCACTCATTACTGTGCGTGACACCCTTGATTGCCAATGCGTTTTTGCCAATGCGATATCATTTTCACTGATATACTCCGCATAGCTTTCTTTGAGTTGATAACTAATCGTTCGCTTAACAGGGTTAACGATTAGCAAATAGCTTTCATTGCCTAAAGCCTCTAATACAGATTTTAATGTCACCGTAGTAAATACTCTCTGCGCTTCTGGCAGCATCAACGTATAAAGAGAGTACTGACTATCATCACTAGCATTTGACTCATCTAATTGGTAACCACTTTGCAACAGTATAAATTCAAGTGCTTCGCCCACTGTTTCAATTGATTTAGGAAAGGTAACACTCACGACAACCGACAATAATTCTTGTTGATAAAGACCTGGCTCAGTGGTTGTATAGCTATATCGATTAATTTTAACACGCTGTTGTTTAACGTTTTCAGAAAATGACAACGATGAAATCAACACTATCGACAAGGCAGACATTTGATTTAATTTCATTATAGTAACTCCACACATTATTAATGGAGAAGTTATAATGAATGAACACACTATTTACTTCTGCATATAACGTTTCATACAACTAAGAATGGTAACAATGAATTAGAAGGGTTATTTACGGTGAAAATTTAGCATTCATTTAAGGCATATACATATCCTATTTCACTGATCAATATGATAATGCAATGCCATTGTTAACAGCGTGGATTAATACACGCTATTCTCTATATTTAATTAATACGTAAGGCGTTATATTTTCATCAAATTCAAGTGATGACTGAAGGCCAGTAGTATTGACTTCGCCCTCGCGCTTATAATCAAACTTACTATCAAGCTGATATTGATTACTATTTAATGCGCAAGCACAGGCATTTAATATACCTTCAAGCCAACGCATTTCAGCATCGTAATCAATGTAGTGGTCATTCCATATTTTCTTATCAATTAATACAGGGAAAATAAAACCAAAATTCACTGAGCGATAAGACACATCGATTAAATCATTATTCTTTAACACTAATGTTGTCATCATTAACTCTCTTATTTATCAGCAATTCACTCAATGGATTATTTTATATTCAGCAGCATCATTTAATGTTAACAATATATAAATTTGGCCTAGGTCATCATAAGCATATTTACAGCAAACAAACTGTTTATTAACTATCGACTCATAAGAATAACCAAAGGTAAATTCCATAATAGATGTTTCTGCATTAAAAAAACAAACGCACATTTTCAACATTTTGTTCAACCAAATAAACTGTGTATCACCTGAAACATAGTAGCCTCGCCATAATTTATGTTCGATCATCACGGGGTAAGACGGCGAAAGGCCTAATGAAACCGCCCTATCAGTCACTGATATTAATTTTTTTTGGTCACAAAAAATAAACAAATTCTGTACATTATTGTTAATATCTTTATCTCCTGTATTAATCATTGATATTTTTTTACTCATAGACACCTCTTTGTTTATGCTCCTATATAAATAGCGACATTATCGATACGGTTATGCCCTAGTTCATTAGAGATAATTAACCGTGCTTTTCTATCCAATGTCTTCTGTTCAGCATCCATCTGTTTATACTTCATCCCTCCTTGGTGAGAACAGTCTCGCCCAGTCAATTGCTTATAGCGTTCTTGAGCATAAGCGTGGCGTAATCCATGAAGTCCACGTAGCTCTAACTGCCTTGCAACCTCCTCATAGCGTTTATACTGCTGAATAAATGTCTTGTTACTGGGTATCAGTGAATTAGCACCGACCAACCGTGTAACTTCATCCAGCAAGTCACGTTGCACTTGAGTTAAAACAGGAATCAATCGTGGCCGCCCACCTTTGCACCAACTGCCTTTTAGCCGAACATGGTCGCCTTGATCGGCATAAACAGGATTAAATTTAATCGCTTCCTCTTTGCGAAGCCCAAAGGCTTTTGCCAATTGCATACTGGCCGAAACATAAGGGTCTTTAATCGTTCTTATAGTATCATTTGGCACATCACACGCTTTTGAATAGGCTGTGATATAAACTCGCCGACCAATACCATAATGATTATTACGTCTATCAATAACATTATGACGCCCCACTTTCCCAGCCCACCAGCGTAAAACCGACATCCGTGTTTTAATCGTGCCGATGCTCAATGATTGACTGTTCCAATAATCAACTAAGGCTTTTACGTGCTTTGGTTTTAATGATCGACTTCCCATATTGCGATAACCTAATTTATCTAAAGTCTCAGCAATACCTCTTAAGTCTCTATAACGCTTCGATTGAGTTGCACGACTACCATTCCTATTGCTTTCACATAAATACTTGAGTTCATACCACAGTTTTTTCATGGTAATTATCTGCACCGCTGTATTTAATACCGTCATAGTACGCTTAAAAAATGGCATTACCGGGAAAAACAATACAGTGATTTAAGAAGGTTAATTATTAAATAGGCAGGAAGAAACCCATTGATTAGCCTGTGTTATATAGCAACTGGCTGGTCAACGTCGTTAAGGTAAAAATCGACTTATTTTCTCGGCAGAATGAATAAGTCAAGTAATTTGTACACTGTTAATAATGGGTAACGGATATCTATTGACGGCTAGATTTATTTAATATTGTCGTAATATTTTGGTGTTCGGTTTCTGGTTAGTGATAGTGATAACACGGGCCGATTCCGACACGTATTCTTCATACACAGATGAAGCCAGGATCACGGGACACCACGCCCTAAATCTAACATTAGCTGTTCTAAGCCGTCTGAATGCTGAACCTATGGAACCGTCATTCAGAGAGTACAATCAATAGAGTGTTATTAATGACATAAAGTCACTCATTATTTAACGGGATTGTAGGGGTTATTTATACGGTATTCATCAATGTTGACCTCGCTATTATAAGGGGGAGTTTTTAATATTATTTCAAGGATATTTAAGGGTTATTTTTTATTATGTAAAATAGTGTTAATCCGTAAATATTTTATTGTAATAATTGTTATTTTTTTGATTACGTGTAACTGGCTGATTTTATTCATCAATATTTTCCTCTTAGTAAAAAATAGTCATCATCATTCCATCTATTACTTAACGCTTTACTATCGATTAACCCACTGTTTGTTACGGCTATCCGTACCACTGATTGATGCGTCTATAAAAAAATAGACGACATATCCCTATGAGTAACCCGATTGGGCTTCGGTTGATTGCATCCAAATTGGCATGCGCCTGGTGATCACTATGACACGACAATAAGCATTGCTTATCGTACGGATACATAAGTCTTTGATGGCCGCGAATAGCCGGCACATAGCATTAACCACACATGCAGTGGCTGGTATGGGAAAGGTATTTACCTAATGACGTTAACAGAGCAATAGGTAGCGATTGGGAGGTATTAGGCCAGTGGCTTAGACGATCCTTAACAGGCGGCCTTTCGTCTTCATCTTTCGATGTCACTGTATAAATACTACGATGTTTTATGTTGTTGATCAATTAAAAAAATGATTGATTGTTAATCGTTATCCACCCGTCATCCATGGGTCTTACTGAATTATTGAATAGTTTCAATGGCTTGCGTCGCGTATTGCGACTGTTACCTCCGGGGCAGGCCCGGAAGTAACCGTCGCTAGGTGTAGGGGTTGTACTGATCGATGGATTATTCTGTATAGGTTGTAATGTTATTGAGCATAGGCTTGGGTCGTTTGTATTACTATCGTATTGTTTTTGGTGGCAACAGCCTTAATTGTTGTTTTATGTAGCTGTTATTCAGTTACTCAACTTAGCGTGACCCTTTTCTCGCATAAGTTAATAAATCCATTAAAAATCATCCCCAATAGTTAATCTATGGGAAATTATCATCATTTATCCAGAGGGTATTAATCCTCTGGGGCTAATAGCTCTCTATTGTTATTCATTATCGAGGGTTATTAACATGAAGACGGCATTAGTTAAAAAAACGTATATTCTTGATGGACAAGAAATAACACAAGAGGCGCTTATCGATACGGCTCAACATTGTATTCGTGAACAACTCTCTACACAAGGCGATATCTTGACAGAGTCAAAAAGGACAAAAAAATATATTCAAGTACTGATAGGTACACTCGAATGTGAAGTGTTTTATGTGCTTTGGCTTAATTCGCAACACTGTTTGATAGAGCATGGCGTTCTCTTTCAAGGGACAATTAACTATGCACCTGTTTTTCCCAGAGAAATGCTTAAAGCAGGGCTTGCCCATAATGCGGCCGCAGTAATCATTGCGCATAACCACCCAAGCGGCTCACCAGAGCCATCATCAAGTGATATTGATATTACACAAACATTAAAAAAAATACTGGATGTGGTAGAAATCAAACTACTTGATCACCTGATCATCGGCGACAGTGTAACGTCGATGGCTGAACGAGGCCTGCTATAGCAGGCCTCGTTCGGTCATTATGTGTAGTAGACTTGATCATACACTTTTTTCAATAAGGCTCAATCTGATCGGACAGTCCGCTCTTTCCACTTTCTGGACGTTCCCAAAAAATTAAAATGTTAAGCGATCCAATGGACTTTCAGTACCTGCATAATGTTGTCCTAGCACATGAGTATAAAGTTGAGTTGTCTTTACATCATTATGGCCGAGTAGTTCTTGTACCGTACGAATATCAGTACCATTAGCGAGTAAATGGGTAGCGAAAGAGTGGCGGAACGTGTGACAATTTACTCGTTTATAGATACCCGCGTGATTGACGGCTTGTTTAAGCGCTTTTCTAATGACCGATGGGTGTAAGTGATGTCGGCATTGGATGCCAGAAAGTGGGTGCTTGCACAAGGTTGATGAGGGGAAAATAAACGCCCACCCCGGCGACTTGTATGCATTTGGATATTTTTTTGCAAGAGCGGGTGGCATCGAAGGCCCCACACCAATAACATTATCCTGTTTTTGTATCTCAATGGCATGAGAAAAGGTGTCTTGCAATGGTTGGTGCAATGTTTTGCTGAGTAAAGTTACTCTATCTTTATTCCCTTTCCCGTCGATAATACGAAGCGCTGATTGACTAAAATCTATATCGTGAATACGTAGGCTAAGGCATTCCGTTACCCGTAATCCACTTCCATACATTAAATCGAGAGCTAATCGATTTCTTCCTTTGAGCTGTTGTAATATTTGCTGCACCTCAATCTGGCTAAGAACTAAAGGGAGGGTGCGCTGTTTTGATGCTAGCTTGAAATCTAATTCCCCGAGTGATTGTTTTAATACTTTTTCATAGAGAAAAACAAGAGCATTCAAGGCAACTTTTTGTGTATTAACAGCAACATGATTATCCATTGCTAATGATGATAAAAACGCTTTTACCTCAAGTTTTCCTACTTCTTTAGGATGTTGTTTGTTAATGAAATAGATATATCGTTTGATCCATCCGATGTAGGACTTTTCCGTTCTAAGGCTATAACCTCTCAGGCGTATTTCAGTACGAATTGATTCTAAAAAAGGGCTAGACATGGAACACCTCTTTAAAAATGCACTGTTAATTTATACAGTATATTTGAGTTTGAATCAAATGATTATTGATTTAGTCGCATATAATCACGATATTGTGCTCGTTTTGCCCTAGTAAATATAAAGAAAATGTAAGAAAATGAATGGAATGAAAATCGTTAAAGAAACCATATAAGACCCCCCGATTATTTCTGAATATGCGGAAACTCACTTTGTTCTGTCTTGATTTTCGATGTTGTTAGAAAATAGTAGTAAAATCAGACATTTAAGAATGCAGCTAAGAAATCAATAGGTGTGAAAGTGAGGGGGGCTTCATATACAAATGTTATACGCATCTCAATTATGGTGATGGATTATTATTATGAGTAAGCTCGTTATTGTTGGTAATGGTTTTGATATTTATCATGGATTAGATACCCGCTACATTTCTTTCGCTAGATTTCTCAAAGAAAACTATTCAACCATATATGAAAACTTACTTGAGCTTTATGGTTTTTCTGACATTGATGACTCAAGTGATGATGAGCTTTGGGCTGAATTTGAATATAGCTTGTCTCTTCTTGACGGAGAAACAGTATTAGAAAACAACTCTGACTATGTTGCACGACCTAGTTCCGAAGGATTTCGGGATAGAGATTGGGGCGCAATGGCTATTGAAATAGAAATGCTAGTTGAAGAGTTAACAGATAACTTATTTAAGGCGTTTAAAGAGTTTATCTTGCAAGTAAAATTTCCTTCTGTTGATGAATTATCGGTAAATAAGTTAAAGCTAAGTCCTGAAGACCTATACCTCACTTTTAATTACACAAATACATTAGAGAGGTATTATAAAATACCACAGAATAAGATTATTTATATTCATGGGAAGGCAGACGAACCAAAAAGTAAGTTACTTTTGGGACATGGTATAGACCCCGAAAACTTTGCGGAAAAGAAAGTTGAACCACCTAAAGGTTTAACAGATGAAGAATATGATGAGTGGCAAGAACATATGGCTGATAGTTATGACCATTCGTATGAATTAGGGAAAAGCGCATTGCTTGAATACTTTTCTAAATCATTTAAAGAAACGAGTAAGGTTATAGATGATAATCAGCATTTTTTTGATGATTTAGAAGCAATTAAAAATATTATTGTATTGGGACATTCACTATCAGATGTAGATATTCCTTATTTCGCAAAGCTATTAAGCTCTGTGGATAGTGAAGTCGTTTGGTATGCCACATATTACGGAAACCATGAAAAGGACAATCATAGAAATACTCTTAAGCAATTAGGTATTCAAGAGAAAAGCATTAGGTTAATTGAAATGAATGACTTGGTGTAAATGCGTATAACAAGTCGTTTAAAAGGACAAAAAACAGTTGGCTTTTGCTCCTTCGTCGCTAATTTTAGCCAACAATTTTTTGCCTCTTAACGAGGCGTTAACCTTACTTACTTTTATACATTTATGGAGGAATTATGCAAAAGAGTCATCAACAAGCAATAGATAAATATGAAGAATATCGGAATCAAGCACGATCTATCGCAATGGAAAATTTACCAGAATCATTAAAAAGCTTACGCTTAGCGTCTGTAGATAATAAAGCACTACAAGCTTTTGAAATGTGGCAAGAGATTCCAGAAAGAAAGGTAGATTGGGATTGGACGTTTGCCAATAGATATTGTGTTCGATATCCAAAAGCTTTTGACCTATCTGTATGGGCTAGTAATACATTGCTTTCTTTAACTTTAGGTCGACCTACATATAACGGCACCAGCATTAGAATGGACTTTATAGAAAGAAGACCAAGTTATTGTCCTTATTCAGGTCAGCTCTTCTCTGTTTCACAGTTAGCCTATGAAACTTATGGCCGTTTAATTGGGGCTGAATATATTCGTATAGTAGAACCAATGAATAATGCTTTAATAGCATATTACACATCGCAAGATGGTGGTTTTAAATTAATGCCTGGAAGTCAGAGTAATCCGTGTTATTTGGTGAAACATTTATGAACGATCAAGAGCGAGCTCAATATGCTGTAGAAAAAGCTAAAGAATCAGCTAAAAAACTTTTTAAAGAAAAGCCTAAGTCTATTCAAAAAGAGTTAGAAAAAGAAACGGTTCTTGGAAATCCAGAAAATTTAGTAAAACCAGACAATAAGGATGAATAAAGGTTAACAAGTCAAAGCACGCGGATTTGGTAAAGCTGTCACTTTTTTTTCAAAAAACGCAAAAAAATCGCCAGCTTTCCCAATCCGGTGTTTGAAGCGTTATGTGTCATTAGGTGAAATAGTTTAATAATGGAAATTCGAGATTGGATAATGATTAGTTCAGCAACAATAGTTGTTGTTGGCTGGTTTGTGAATGGTTTTCTAAATCGCAGGCATGAAGTTGCAAAAAAGCGAATGGAATGTCGCCTCGAAGCTTTAAACTCTTTTTTACCTGTATTTTTCTCAATCCAGAAACATCAGAATCCATTCGTAGATGACTCTGATTTATTATCTAACTTGGAAAGTGCTAGATCAAAATTTCAAATATATGGGCAGTCTGATGAAATTGAGTTATTCGAATCTTTGGTAAAAGCTATAGAGTCACAAAATGTAGAAATATTTTTAACTAAAGCACAAGAACTTGTTCATTTGGTGCGTCAAAGAATTAGGTGTCAAATTGGTCTCAACACATAACAAAAGTGTCATGTTCGCACGCAAAAACACGCGTGCTGGGACGGGCTTACGCGCTGCTCCAGCCCGCCCCATACACTGGCGTTATACCTCAAAACCCTTCAAGAATTTCTTCTAAATAAAATCCAAATTAATTTCAAAACCTGTTGATTCTTACAGTGTTTTAGTGCGTAATAGGTGGGCAGTTTTCAATCAAAGAAAGGCATTTTATTGTAATCATTACCTATAAATAATCGCTACCCCTCGGTGCGTCAACACCAAGAGGCAGCTAACCACAACAGATACTTGAGATATCAATTATGGCTAAACGTACTATACAGCTAGAGCCTCGCTCGGCCCAAGCTTTTTCATCAAGTAACGCTTCGCAAGCTTTCCCCTCTCGTAAACTTAAAGTCCGCAAAGGTTATTATCACTACCAGCACAGTGATTTTCAGCCACGTCAAAACCATCATTCTTGCCAACCTGTACCGTGGGTACAAATTAAAGGCTACTGGCTCAACAAAGCTGGCTTCATTATTGGCACGCAATTAAACGTGAAAGTACAAAATGGTTGCATTACCATCAAGCCTGCAACTTCCCCCAGCTAGCTATCTGGGGTATATTTAGCCTTTAAGCTAGCCCAGACTTGGGTTGGTATAACAAGGCGCAGCACTACAGCCACTTTGTGGCTCGGACGCGCTAAAGCGCGCCCGTGTGCGCGGCGTTAACCATCAAAAGGAACTACGGTGCAAGAAATCGAAAAACAAGATAGTGCAGATATAACTCCAAGCTCCCCCGTTGTGGATAATGGAGGCCCAGTTGAACTTCAGGCTATCGGAAAAGTATTTGAAGGGATTGTTCAGCCTTTAGCAAAAAGCCAAGAGACAGCAGCCATAGAGGGCACTAAAAGAGCTGAAATACTAGCTAAAATTGCTCATAGAGGTTTGCTCTATTTCTTTGCTATTGCCTTTGCTATTTTGGCGATTTCAGTGTTTGCTCTTTATATAGGCAAAGATCAACTTGCTGAGAAAATTATTTTTGGTGTTATAACTTTTATCGGTGGGCTGGGAATTGGTCGAAGCATGCCAAAAAATGGTTAACAAGGCAAAGCACACGGATGTCAAAACCGCCGCTTCGCTTTGGTTTTGCCTCCGGTGTTTGCGGCGTTAAATTTCAATCAAGGACCGACCTTCGATGATAAAAATCACATTTTCAATTAAGTATCACGATGGGGATGCAAGGAACGGTCATCTTGATATGTATGATGCCGCGGCTTCCTTTCAAGGTTTTGCCAAAGCTCTGTCGATTACAGCTCATGCTCTATTGAACGAAGGTGAGATTAGAAAGAAAGGTAATCGGATAAACGGCGCAGAACTCTATATTGAGACCTCTAAACGAGGGAGCTTTGAGCAGTTCGTAACGTTAGTGGTTACGAATGGAGATGCTATTGGAGCTAGTATCGCGGCGGCTGCATTTTGGGACCTAGTGAAATGGACATGGTCAAAAACAGTTAGTAAGGCCTTTGATCCAGAAACACCATTTGTTAAGAGACTTGTAGAAGTGGAAAGAATTGAGCCGTTTATAGGCGAGATGGAAGAAGCATTAGAAATACCGCTTGAGCAAGCGCATAGGCCAATTGGTAAGGATGAATCTGTTGTAATTACCGTATGTCGTCCACGTGTGGGAGAAGTTTTTAGATTGGATTCCGAGACGCTTAAGGCGGTGTCTTTACAAAATGACTCTACGGTTTACGAGAACATCAAAGGAAATGTAACTCGGTACAACATTTTATCGGGGTATGGCAGGTTCTACGACGATGAGTTGGAGAAAACTGTCTCATTCAAACTGACTGATGAAGTTGCTGCAATGCAAAAACAATTGCTTACTTGGTCTATGCACCATGCGCAAGAAGCTGAAGGTGGTGGGAAAATATTGATTGATGCAAGGAAGGTGGCTACATCTAGAAATGTTATCAAACGGTATATGGTTACAAATATAGCCCAAGCATAAATTTAACAAAGCAAGGCAAAATCGCCCTTCGGGCTGGACGCGCTAAAGCGCGCCTTTGCTTGCGGCGTTATGGCTCTAAGTCATGGCTGTTATTTTAGTTAAAACTTAGTATTGCTCAGTATTAAAAATATTTTTATTCCTTGGGAGGAGTTTGTTTTGAAAAAAATATTGTATTTTTCAATTGGCACCTGGATGTTGATTTGTAGCGAGCTAACTCACGCTAACTCCTGTGATGAAGCTTGGGTTGCTTGGACAAGTAATATGTCTTCCGATATGACGTTTAACTACAAAGATCATTCTGTCCAAATTGCTCAAGGAAAAGGGTTGGTGCTTTTCAAGCAATATTTGTCTAATTCTGAAATCGTTGTTTCAGATTTGGATAGACTTATAGCTCTTAGTGATAACCAAGAATTACTACAAAAACTCCGTCAGATAAGGAATGACTACTATACAATAGTAGACATGGGTAGATTGAGTTACGCTATTATTCTAGCTGAAGAAGAGAATAACGTAGATTTGTTTATTGGTGCCGTAAAAGGTATCTATAAAGAAAAATTTAAACCTTTAGCCATGCCACTGCTCAATCGTGCAGCAATCGAATACCGAAAATATCAAATTAGAGAAACGAAATTAGCCGAAGAGGAGGCTGCAAGAGCGCGGATCCTGGATTTATATCGCTCAATGTTCGACCTTGAAACTGGACGACTGAGATACAAATTTTTCCCGTGCTAAAGTTACCTGTCCAATCAACCGTGCGACCATAACAAGTAAAGCAAGCGGACGGTTCCACCGCCGCTTCTTTAGGCGTTAAAACTTTTCATTAATAACCGGAAAGGGCGAAAAGCAGAGGTAATCCTAGCACTAAATTACTACTCTGTATGTGTTATATGACGCCATTCGAGAGGGTGCAACGTTAGGTTTTCTATCGTTAAGTTAGAGGTAAGTGGTCAGATTATATCAAGCCCTAAATTTAGGGTTGTTAGATTGAGTATGAGCTACTACACATTATGTTAGATGCACTCATCTGCTCATTATTGATACACTCTATTATTCTAACAACCCTGTAATGTTATCGTACATTTTATAAGTCATGTTTATTAATATTTAACTTCTTATGGTGGCAACGACCTTAACCGTTGTTTTATGTAGCAGTATTCTTTAACTGTTACTCAACCCATCGAGGTTATTACCTCGACCGGGTTAATAATCTCTATAAGAAGGTATTTAGTAATGACTGATTTACCACTTACTTTGGATCAAATCGCAGAACTTATCGTTAATGATGCGCGTCGTGAAGCAGACAACACCCTTAATTTGTCACCCGTTGTCAAATTAACAATTCCTGAATCAAATATTTTCACATTACTCGTTTCCATCGACCCAGAGTTTAACCGTGTTTATGGCTTATTTACATCAGCCTGCGGAAAATCTGAGTTAACGACGATGAAAATTGATGACTTAATATACTTAGCAAAAACGCTCAACCAACCAATAGTGCCTGATAACACATGGCACTCAAACGGGACAATTAATGATTATTATCAAGAATACAAGTCTGGATTAGAAAACAAGATGATAACCGTTGATACTGACTATGGCGTAGTCACCGTAGAAGAATATATAACCGTTGCATGTGGTGCGCAAGCAGAAGTCGATATGGGGCCAGGCTATCCGGCTTATCGGTGCTGTCGTTGTGACGCCATTATCAATAGTTTGGGAATGCCAAAGGCGTGTTACAACGCTCATCAAAAAGAGCAAGCAAACCGTTAATATTAAAATCGCCTATTATTAGGCGATTTTAATAGCATTACAACAGTCATCAATTGACCTATCTGCTAACTGCATTAAAATGAAAACCATGTCAATTAAGTGGCTGCTAGCGTTAGGGTCTACAACTTGTTACAGTATGTTTTTCTGTACTGAGTGCTTTAACGATATAACAGCCTTAAAGTTATGACTTTTGTTACTAGGAAGCAGATAATGAATTACGCTCTAGAATATTCAGATAGCTTATTAGCAGCTAAAAAAGCCATTGATCGTAGTGATTATAAGCAAGCAGAGGAAATACTACGCTACTTGTTAGATGTGCAGTATACTCAAACGGATTACCAAAGACTCGCCTATATGGAAAATGCAGCCAAACAAGAATATCCAGATACTTTGTATACGCTAGGGCTTTATTACGAAACGGGAAATATACTGAAAAGAGATCCTGTGAAAGCCTCATCCCTCTTTAAGATAGCCGCTGAAAAAGGCCATTCGAAAGCAAAGCTGAGCTATGGATTAGATTTGTTCTATGGGACTAATCACACACCCAAAAATAAAGCTTTAGGATTAGCGTTTGTTAAACAGGCAGCTAAAGAAGGTGTGAAAAATGCGTCTAAAACATTAAAGCAATTATTAGCCATTGAGAACCAGTGAAATTGTAAAATACGCAATTGCAGTAAATGGTGTCTATTACAACCTTATTTTTAAGTTGAGCAATAAAAGCGCAATAGGCTAAAGCTAAAGTATGACACTTAATACATTATCTGTTCGGCAACTAAGCACTCTACTACCGTATTATGTTAATCATTGCCTCAGTATTTGGTACGCTCCCCTCCCCTAACTCAACTGCGTGAAACTGTAGAACGGCACCTAGTCACGTTAACTCAGTATTAAAAAGAGAACTGATACCCAAAATTCATTGCAATTGGTGTAATACATTGCACCGTCAATTAACTCAGTATATAAACCTTATGACAATAAAGAGTCAACAGCAGCGCAATATTGTAAGCAGCTATTTTTGAGAGAAATGATAAAATACCCTACCATTCATTAAGTCTGCTTTAATCCACGAATTAAAGCCATAACAATAAATAGAACCCATAGAAAATTGATAAGTAGAGGTATTTCTAGAGCAATAATATTATGGGTTCAAACAGTAAAGTTCATCAAAGGTTAATGATGACGATTATCTCTCTAATAGAAGAGTGTTCTGATCTACCGGATCTTCTTGGCATTGACAACGACTTACTCCACCGCCTAAGAAAATTAGACGCCTACGGTCAAAAAATAATCGCCTCAAAGGCCAGTACATTTTTGTTTGCCGGCATTAATAATGGTGAATTACAAAAACAGATCAATAGCTTGGCGGATCAGCTCTACGAAAAAGAGCTAGAAGATGAATATCTAATGCGCCAAGCGCCGTATAAATTAATGCAGGAGCTTTTTGGTATGCATACGGTAGAGTTTTGCCAACGTCGCAAACTGCTAGGATTGTTTCGTCAAGGACAGCACCGCCCTTCTTACTGTGATGAGGAGACCGAATCATTAATACTACAGCACTGGCGGGAAACTAAACGATTAAATATGAAGTTACGTTATTTGATGATCGCAAAAAAAATTAATCAGCCTATTAATAGTATTTGGGCTGTCGCAAAAAAACATATGTGATTTTTGATGTTTTTGGCGTCATTAAATACATTAGAGTAGCCTCCGCCTGCCACTCTAAAAAATATATTTAAGTGCCATTTTATTAATTCCCTTAGAACTAATATACTATTAGGAATATATGGATAGTTCAGATTACATTGCTAGTACTTCCACAGTAATTGCTTTATTGGCTTTAATTATTACTATCTTTCAACTCCGGTCAGCAAGAAAACATAATATTCTTTCTGTTCGGCCACTAATAAGCATGCATGTAGAACGTGATGATGTGCTTAAGTATTCATTTGAAAATAAGGGGCTTGGTCCTGCAATTGTGGCGCAAGCTACCTTTATTATTGGGGACAATCGATTAGATAATCCTACTTATGAACAGTTGCAAAGTGCTTTATCCTTAATTAAAGGCACCGACTTTGCAATATTTAAATATGAATATCATCTCCCTGTAGTAGGCGCAGCATATAAAGTTGGTGAAAAAATTGATATTTTGCAATTTAATACAATTGAAAAAGAAAGAAACGCTGAATTGTATAAGATATTAGAAGAGAGCGTAGAAATACAACTTATATACCAATCACTCTATCAGGATAATATTTTTGGGTGTAGTACTAAAGAACACTCTTAGCAAAAACAAGCATTCGGAGCGGTATTAAACTGCTTTCGTTTCACTCAATCAACTTAAAACGCGCCCAGTATTGCTGGCGTTAAAATTTTCAAGGAGTTTATAATTGAAAATTGATGGCATGAAAAAAGGGAGTCTTTTTTCAGTAATAGCGCTAGTCGGGAGCGTAAGTTCTATTGCGACTTATTTTATTACTACTCAATCGTATACACAAAACTCAAATGCTCAAAATAGCCCTAACATTGCTAGCAATGCCCCTGTAACGATACATTATGAAGGTAAAACCAATTCTAGAGATTGGTTTAGCGAGTACGAAAAAAACAGACCCAATATTTCTAAATATCAATATGATCAGGTAAAAGAAGGCATGTCCTATAAAGACGTTTTAGGTATACTTAAGATAGAAGGAACTGAGCTAAGAAGTTCTTCTTCTGGTAGAAGTTATGCTTGGGGAAAATCGCCATTTTTTTATCTACACATCAGTTTCGGATCAGATTGAAAGCTACTATATAAGGTTAATAGTGGTCTATTCTAACAAGACAAAAAATCATGCCTGTTGCAGCGATCAGTTGAACTCACAGTAAAAAGCAGACGTAATCCTAGCACTAAATTACCACTTTATGTGTTCTATATCGCGCCATTTGAGAGTGTATAATGTTAGATTTTCAGTCGTTAAACCGGAGGCAAATTGTCATGCTATATCGAGTCCTAAATTTAGGGTCGTGGATTGAGTATGAACGACTACGCATTAAGCCGGTCTATCTGTTCAACAATAGATTGATCTGCCGTAGAAGAATCCAAAAGTACTATTTTCATTAATATGAATACACTATATACAATTATCAATTAATGGGGGAAGGTCTTCCCCCTGCTTCAAACGCTTAAAGAACCAAGCGTTTTCAGGCACCCCCTTCTAACGGGGACACCCCGTAACGCCCCGACTGATATTTACCGGCTTGGGGCGCTGCCCCCAGCGCACGTCAAATCATCCCCCAATCTTCCGCACTCCCGTTGGTCGCTTGTGCAGATCGGGTGGTCCCCCCTGATTTGACGTTTGCACCCCCGGACTTAGCCAGTCGGGCAAGATTTTATGAGCGCGCTTTGCGTCTCAAAAATCTTTACATCGATTAAGAAAAGTAAAACTAATATTATTTAAACGCCATTTTTAGCTTTTCGTAATCATCCCGTGATTTAATAGGGATTGCCCCCATATCTTTAATCATCATTTCGGGTCCCGATGAAACCAATCTTAAAGGGTTCCCCTCGCTAGGAAGAACTGCAAATAACTGATGCTGTTCTTTTACGCAAAAATTTGCATGAGTTGTAGTACCACTTTTTATTTCAGACTCTACAATAATTGAACAATTAGAAAGTCCGACTTGTATTCTATTTCTAGGGACAAAAAATCTTGTTTGAGGACTTACTCCCGGCGGGTGCTCTGATACCCACAAACCACCATTCTCTAGTATTTCTTGTCCTAAAAATTGATTTTTTTTAGGAGTAGCTGTATGTAAGCCACCGGCAAGCACTGCGATAGTATAACCACCTGCATCTAAACAGCCTCTATGAGCAGCAGCATCAATACCAGTCGCCAAACCACTCACGACAATTTGTTTTTGCTGCACAGAAAATTTAGCTAACCTCTTCGCGATTTCTAAACCATTAATGCTTGCTTTGCGTGTACCCACAATAGATACGCCCGGCTTCATACTCAGTAAATCAATATTTCCTCTGGCATATAGTACCTGCGGTGGACTTTTAATTACTTTTAAATGTTCCGGGTAGAGTGTGTCACTTATCGATATTTCTACAATATTTTCTATATCGGTAGTACTAAATGTCATATAACGGTTTTTCCCAAAGCAATCGCAGCTACAATTTTTACGTTTGCTCGTTGCAATTTCAAAATGCCCGCTCTAAGGCTATTCCCAGT